>Ga0209272_10000482_pt1 | contig 32736 bp, 24 predicted proteins | sample tdDd002_FD_187125 | JGI IMG/M metagenome (GOLD analysis project Ga0209272, IMG submission 187125) | Marine sediment microbial communities from the Atlantic coast under amendment with organic carbon and nitrate - tdDd00.2 (SPAdes)... | ecosystem: Environmental > Aquatic > Marine > Coastal >... | reverse complement strand
TCGCTTCGATGAAGTGACGTTGCATTACTTCGCCCATCACGTCTTGACGTACTGCTTTGCCGTACATCTTCGCAACCATTTTTAGAGGCACTTTGCCTTTACGGAAACCATCGAAACGACGGTTTTTTGCGATGTTGCGTAGTTCAGCTGTTACAGCATCTTCGATGTTTGCAGCAGGAACAGTAATGTTTAGACGGCGCTCTAGGCCCTCTAGCGTTTCAACAGTAACTTGCATTATTCATTAACCTCAAAACTGGCTCAGATAACTGAGCTTATGTGCTCTACTCTGCAACAGAGATAGAACCCATCCTTGTTTGTACTCTAAGAGTACTCTTCTATAAATCGAGTATCGACAACTGACGAGTCAATCATCGGACTAATTAGCGATATCCTTACGAATTTGATTCGATAAAAAGGTATCTCCGATTAGCCTCAGGATAAAAATTCAGACGCAGCATTCTACCGACCAGATCAACCGCTGTCGAGTCCAGCCCTACGATCGCTACGGGATTCACCTAAAAACTCACTTAACTGCTAAAAAAAGCGCCAATAAAGCATGCTTTGTTTCCAGAAATGGGGACATTAATGGCTTTTTCAAGAGAAACTAATATTTTTTTTCGATTAAAGATCAAAACTCGATCTACGTCCGGTTTTACACCTCACTTTGTTAAGACCAATAAACACATTCATAACAAAAACCTTTACGCTATATATGGATGTGTAAGTGATACAGGGTTGTAAATGTTGACGTTTCAAAGAAGTAAATTCTACCTTTGCATCCTCTATGTTGCCGTCATCACTCTTGGGGCTAGTTGGGTTTGGAATGCCAGCGAAGAAGAACAATTTGACACTCATAAAGAACAACTAGAACGCTTCGCTGAATTTATCTCAAGTAAACTCGACAAGTACGCGCATTTACCGCAATTGATCGCGAAAGACACTGAGCTCATTTCTGCATTGCAGAACCCGAACAACTCTGCGCAAATTGAACTCACCAACCGCTACCTTGAGCAAGTCAATAACACCATCCAATCAACCGATGCTTATTTACTTGACGAATTTGGTAACACTATCGCCTCAAGTAACTGGAATTTGCAGCGTTCGTTTGTCGGTCGAAACTATGCTTGGCGACCTTACTTTTCCAATGCCATTCAGGGACAACCTAGTCAGTACTTTGCCCTCGGTTCAAGCTCTAAGCAGCGTGGGTACTATTTTTCTTACCCGGTCACTTATGCCGCCGAAATCATTGGCGTAATTGTGATAAAAATGGACCTCACCGCGATTGAATCGAACTGGCAAAACAGAACCAATACTTTCGTCGCAACAGATAATTACAACGTGATATTTATGTCGAGCAACGAAGAGTGGCTGTTCAAAAGCCTAACGACCCTATCGGAAGCTCAGCGTCAGACCATCTTAAATAGTCGCCAGTATCTCGACTCGCCGATACGTTCATTTGGCTTTGCCGGTGACTTGTCGATACCTCGCTCAGAGCTAACAAATCCACTATCATCAGGGTTCGAAAACTCCTACCTGGTCTCGTCACGGCCGCTAAAAAAACACGACTTAACCCTACGTGTGCTAACTCCTAAAGTGACATTGTTGTGGTCGACACTAAGCTTCTCTTTAATCACGACACTGCTGTTTGTGATTGCTTACTTATCGCTGCAACTCACCTTCCAACGTAACCTAAAGAAAAGACAATTCGAGCAGCTTCAATCTGAAGCCAAGCAAAAACTCGAGTTTTTGGTCATGGAGCGAACGTCAGAGCTGCAAGCGGAAGTTGCTGAGCGAACCAAAACAGAGCACGCGTTAAGACAAACCCAAGATGAATTGATTCAAGCGGCTAAACTCGCCGTATTAGGTCAAATGTCGGCCAGTATCAGTCATGAACTCAACAACCCGTTGGCCGCCATTCGCAGCTTCGCTGACAACGGACGGCGTTTTTTGGAAAAATCCAAATATGATCGCGTTGATGACAACCTAACACGAATTTCAGCACTGACCGATCGCATGGCAAAAATAAGTAGCCAGCTGCGTTCGTTCGCCAAAAAGAGCGACAGTGATGAGATTACCAGAGCCGATGCTGCGCCAATCATCTTGGCGGCGAAAGAACTCCTCGCACCGCAGTTTAAAGCTAATCAGGTCGAGTTGAATCTTGATATCCAATCAAGTTTACCAGCTATCGAGATCAACCCTATCCAACTTGAACAGGTGCTCATCAACCTACTGACCAATGCAATACAAGCGATTGAGGGTCAACAGTCGAAGCAGATCAATCTGTCTGTTCAGCATGACAACGGCAAAGTCGAGGTCATGGTCGATGACAACGGACCAGGCATCCCGTTTGATAGCCAAACTCAACTGTTCGAACCTTTTTACACCACCAAGAAAAACGGCTTAGGTCTGGGTCTATCTATCTCCCACCAGATTACTCAAGCAATGGGGGGAGAATTGAGCGTAGCCGCATCACCACTAGGTGGAGCACGATTCATACTCACGATACCGACGACAACACAATAACGATCAAGGAAAGTCGATGTACGATGTCATATTCATTGATGATGAGAGCGATATTCGCCTCGCTATTGAACAGAGCTTCGAGCTAGAGGAAATCCCAGCTCGATTTTTTGCTAGTGCCGAAGAGGCGCTATTGGCGATCAAAACCGATGGCCTACCTAAAGTCGTGATTACCGATATTTGTTTACCCGGTCTATCTGGCGAAAACATCCTTTCAAGTATTTTGCATCAAGACGCGGAAATTCCGGTTATTTTGATTACTGGTCATGGCGATATATCTATGGCCGTCAATGCGCTAAGAAACGGCGCCTACGACTTTATCGAAAAACCCTTCCCTATCGATCGGCTGATTGATACCACGCGCCGCGCTTTAGATAAGCGCGTATTAACACTCGAAAACCAAGAGCTAAAACGCAGCCTTAAAGCCAGTCAAGCGCTTGGACCACGTATTATCGGTGAAACTCCGTCTATTCAAGCGCTTAGGGACACCATTATCCACATTGCCGACACCAATGCCGACATCCTACTGTTTGGTGAAACCGGGACAGGTAAAGAGCTGTTTGCGCGATCGATTCACGAACAAAGCTCTCGTCGAGATAATAACTTTGTCGCGATTAACTGTGGCGCGGTCCCAGAGAACTTAATTGAAAGTGAACTTTACGGTCACGAAAAAGGCGCATTCACTGGCGCTGACAGCGCCCGAGTCGGCAAGCTTGAGCATGCCCAAGGCGGGACCCTGTTTTTAGACGAAATCGAATCCATGCCGATGCAGGCACAAATTCGCTTACTGCGCGTACTTCAAGAACGCATGATAGAACGTGTCGGTTCTAACTCTCTGATCCCAATAGACATCCGCGTCATCGCCGCCACTAAAGTCGATTTAAAGCAGGCGGCAGCGGAAGGCAGTTTTCGCGAAGACCTCTATTATCGACTCAACATCGTTACCTTGGAGTTGCCTCCCCTTAGGCAACGTAAAGAAGATATCGCGACTCTGTTCCACCACTTCTTGCTGGTTGCTGCTTCTCGCTATGGTAAATCTGCCCCAGCTATTGAAGCTCAGCAAATTCATCAGCTCATGGCCCATGATTGGCCGGGTAATGTTCGAGAGTTACGTAATGCCGCAGAGCGCTTCGTCTTGCTTGGCCATCTTTCTCAGTTCGGTGAAAGTGATAACGTCAGTAGCAAAGAAACCAGTCTTGCCCAACAAGTAGCTGAATTTGAGAAAAGCATTATTGAACAGGCGCTTAATCAATGCGATGGCAGCATCAAAGCTACGATGGAGCATCTGCAACTGGCGCGTAAAACCTTATATGACAAGATGCAGAAATACGGCCTAGATAAAAACAACTACAAAGGTGAATAACCTATTCACTTTTTATTCATGTTGGGCGCTCTATATTGGTTTCATCAAAAGGAACTGATGATTCAGAGTTAAGTTACTAGCTCTTACTGTTCAAATAGTATGTCCCTAAAATAAAAGCCCCGGATAGCTGTCTATCCGGGACTTTTTTTGTCTAGGGTTTACGTTACTTGGTAATTATCTCAGGTCCCATTAACGTTGTTGGTAACCACGTTGATACCCAAGGTACGTACGTCACGATAATGAGGAATAGGAACATTACCCCAACCCAAGGGAGAGCTGCTTTGACCACCTGCATCATCGACATCTTCGCGACCCCGGCGGTAACAAACAAGTTGAGCCCGACAGGTGGCGTAATCATACCGATCTCCATGTTCACCACCATCATGATACCAAGGTGAATTGGGTCAATACCCAGTGCAATCGCAATTGGGAATACCAGCGGCGCAACAATGATCAACAGGCCGGACGGCTCCATAAACTGACCACCAATCAGAAGCAGTACGTTGACCACGATCAAGAAGGTAATTGGGCCTAAACCTGCAGAAAGCATCGACTCAGTGATCATCTGAGGAATACGTTCTTCCGTTAACACGTGCTTCAAGATCAGTGCGTTAGCAATGATGAACAACAGCATAATCGTCAGCTTACCCGCTTCATACAGGGTATGCTTAGTGTCTTTATGAACAAACGCTTGAACCACTTTCACCAACGCTGGTTTCTTGTTCTCTTTGTCCGCAAATGGGCCCATATCTTTATAGATAAAGTTGGCGATCAGGAATGAGTAAACCGCCGCTACCGCCGCTGCTTCCGTCGGTGTAAAGATACCACCGTAGATACCACCTAAGATGATCACCACCAGTAGCAGACCCCAGCTGGCATCTTTGGCTGCGGCAAACATCTCACCCCAGCCGACAAACGGTTGCTTAGGTAAGTTCTTCACTCGTGCAGCAATGTAGATAGCAATCATCAGCATCACACCAGCAAGCAAGCCTGGGATAACGCCACCTAAGAACATACGGCCAACCGATACATCAGTCGCTGCGGCGTACACCACCATCACAATCGACGGCGGAATAAGAATACCCAGCGTACCCGCATTACAAATCACACCCGCCGCAAAATCTTTTGAGTAGCCGTTTTTGATCATGCCAGCGATAACGATACTACCGATTGCAACAACGGTCGCCGGAGATGAACCAGACAGGGCCGCGAACATCATACACGCCACAACCGAAGCCATCGCGAGACCACCACGGAACCAACCCACCATAGCAATCGCAAAACGGATAATTCTCTTCGCTACCCCGCCGGTCGACATAAAGCTCGATGCTAAGATAAAGAACGGAATCGCGAGTAAGGTGTAGTGCCCAGCAAAGGCATTGAATAGGGTTTGCGCCACAGATGCTAATGAAGCATCCGAGTGAAGCATTAAGAAAATAATACTCGATAGACCAAGTGATATGGCGATCGGAACACCGATCAACATAAAGCCAATCACCATGACAAATAAAAATAGGATTTCCATGGTTTAGCGCTCCTTGCTCTTATCGTTGCTGTCGACATTGCCGATATTTTTCGGCTCCATAGCCTCACCTGCGTCTTTTAACTCTTCTTTTAACGCCTCTAGCTCTTCTTCTGCTTCATGGCCTGCAATTAAGCGGTCCAACTTACCAGTAAGAATTTGCCATGTTGCTTGGGCAAAGCGGAAAGTCAGCAACGCCATACCAATCGGTAGAGCCATATAAGGAATAAAGCGCGGCAGCTTCTCGTAGCGCTCACCTTCGTTTAACCAATCGGCTAAAAATTGCAGCATTTCAGGCATTGGAATATCGTCAGTTTCATACCAAGCACGATCGGTGGCAAACGGATACCAGTAGTTCCAAGAACCAACCAAAAGCAAAATTGAGAATGCTAAACAGCAAGCCGCAGCAATCACTGCATACACCTTACGCAGTTGTTCTGGGGCAAGGTTGATAACAACATCAACACCGATGTGGAAATGTTTTTTCACACCATAAGAGGCACCAACAAGCACCATCCAGGCAAACATAAATACGGTGAGCTCTAACGCCCATAAGATGTTGTCGTTAAAGACATAACGAAATATTACGTTGGCAAAAGTGAGCAAGGTCATTGCTCCTAAAAAGAACGCGATGAGAGTTTCCTCTACTGCGTCTGTCACCTTCCCAATTCTGGCAAAAATTGACTGTTCCATAAGCTACTTCACTTTATCGCGGGTAAAGAAAGGCCCTCTTCCCGATATACCCTGAAACAGGATATTAAGAGGGCCAATAGTTGGGGGATTATTGTTATTATTTATTTGATGCTAATGCGGCTTCAATTAGGTCCGAACCGATATCTTTTTCAAACTGCTTCCACACTGGTTGAAGTGCCGTAACCCATTCCTGACGCTGCTCTGGTGTCAGCGAACGTACTTCACCACCCGCTTCGATGATGTTGTTCTTGTTCGCTAGATTCACGCGAGAAGACTCAGCATTACGTGTTGCTGTCACTTCTTGAATGATGGTGTTTAGCTGGTTACGTTGATCGTCAGGTAGGCCTTTCCAGAAATCTTTCGATGTCACGACTAGGTAATCAAGGATACCGTGGTTGGTTTCTGTGATGCCGTCTTGAACTTCAAAGAACTTCTTACCGTAGATGTTTGACCACGTGTTTTCCTGACCATCGATAACTTTAGTCTGTAGGCCGCCGTACACTTCTTTGAACGACATTTTCTGAGGGTTTGCGCCTAACTGTTCAAACTGAGCAACCAGTACGTCTGACGCTTGAACACGGAACTTAAGACCTTTCGCATCATCAGGAGAGATAAGTGGCTTGTTTGCCGACATCTGTTTCATGCCATTATGCCAAAACGCTAGACCTTGCAGGCCACGACGACGCATCGCATTTTTCAGCTTCTCGCCCGACTCAGAGTTTTGGAAACGGTCAACCGCTTCAACATCCTCAAATAGGAATGGAAGGTCAAAGATACGGTATTTCTTCGTGAACTTTTCAAACTTTGATAGAGAAGGGGCAGCAAGTTGCACGTCACCGTTAAGCAGCGCTTCCAGCACTTTGTTGTCATCGTACAACGTCGAGTTAGGGAAAACCTGCATACACATTTTTCCATCCATTTCGTCGTTTACACGCTGTTCAAGTAATGAAGCCGCAATACCTTTTGGGTGCTTATCTGTATTCGTTACGTGGCTGAACTTAATTACCGTTTCACCTGGATCACAGTTAGCGGCAGCGTTGAAGCTCGTGACAGCAAGAATCGAAGCAGATAGTAGGGTCAATGGCTTAAACATTATTATTCTCCTTGTTAAATGAACAACCCCATCAATGGGTATTGATAGATAACTAAGGGCAATAACTAAGCCAACTTGGAATAGAAGTTTAAATCAATAAATTTCAATAACTTAGATAGCTCGCATACTGAGACGTGTTTCTAGTTCAAATTTTTTCAAAATAAATGGGGGGATTTCCACCCATTGAATTTACCAATACGGGTGAAATTATACCAAATAAGGAAATGATGTTGTCTATGGTGGGCTTATAAAAACAAATGGCAGCTACACAAGCTGCCATTTTCGTTACTAGAGATGAGGAGAGCAATAAGGAGACATGACTGCCCACCTCCACTCACAACGCATGATGGTTACTTCATGCTATGACTCTAAGACTAGTAGACTTCATTCATAATTACTAACAAACGTGTCAATAAATTCACTCATTAGTTAAATTCGATGCGCTGTTCGGTCGCCGCATCAAAAAACACGGCTTTTGAAAGGTCGAAATGAAGTGGTGCAACTTGACCGGCTGTAACATCAAATTCTGGCGATAAACGACACGCGACTTCCTGCTCGTTGACTTTAATCATCGCAATCGTATCTGGCCCGGTTGGCTCAAGAACTTCCAAGGTTAAGTCTAATTGAGTGGTGGCACCTGAGTCCGGATTTTCGCTGTCAGTGATGTGCTCAGGACGCAAGCCAATCACCACCTCTTTACCATCTTGCTCGCGCATTGAGGCTGGCAAATTAATATGGTGCTCTTGTCCATTACCGCCCTTCACTTTAATCACTGGCTTTTCTTGCGCATCAAGGTCAACCATGGTTTTGATGAAGTTCATCGACGGTGAACCCATAAATCCCGCAACAAACATATTATTCGGCTTATTGTAGATCTCTTGTGGTGTACCCAGTTGCTGCAACTCACCATCTTTCATTACCGCGATACGATCCGCTAAGGTCATCGCCTCAATCTGATCGTGCGTTACGTATACGATAGTGGTGTTAAGCTGCTGGTGTAAGCGTTTAATCTGATGACGCATCTCGACACGCAGTTTCGCATCAAGGTTTGAAAGTGGCTCATCAAATAGATATAACTTAGGTCGACGAGCAAGCGCACGCCCCATTGCCACACGTTGACGCTGACCACCCGACAGTTGCGAAGGCTTGCGATCTAAAAGGTGGTCAATTTGCAGCATCTCTGCCACACGGTTAACCTCTGCATCAATATCTTCTTTTGGCATCTTACGAATCTTCAGGCCGAATTCGATATTGCCGCGTACCGTCATATTTGGGTAGAGCGCGTAAGACTGAAACACCATCGCGATATCACGATCTTTTGGTTCGACATTCGACACATCGTTACCATCAATCACGATTTCACCAGAGCTGATGTTTTCAAGCCCTGCAATGGTATTCATCAATGTCGATTTACCACAACCCGACGGCCCGACTAAGATTAGGAATTCTCCTGAGTCGATATCAATATCGATCCCTTTTAATGTTTCCTGCTCCGCTTTTGGATAGGTTTTACGGATTTGTTTAAGTTCTAGTGTTGCCATGATAATTATCCTTTTACCGATCCAGCTGTTAAGCCGCGAACAAAGTATTTTCCTGCTAAGACGTAAACCAATAAGGTAGGCAGTGCCGCAATGATCGCCGCCGCCATGTCAACGTTGTACTCTTTAATCCCAGTACTGGTATTGACTAAGTTATTCAGTGCCACCGTTATCGGCTGAGTTTCCGAACCGGAGTAAACCACGCCGAATAAGAAGTCATTCCAAATTGCAGTGAACTGCCAGATCACCGTCACCATAATGATTGGTGTTGATATCGGCAGAAGAATCTTAAAGAAAATGGTAAAGAACCCAGCTCCATCAAGCTTTGCTGCCTTAACCAGCTCATCAGGAATGCTGATGTAGAAGTTACGGAAAAACAGCGTCGTAAATGCCATCCCATAGATTACGTGCACAATCACCAGGCCCGTTGTGGTATTCGCGAGACCTAATTTGCCCAACACAGTGGCCATTGGTAGAAGAACGACTTGGAATGGAATAAAGCAACCAAACAGTAATAAGCTGAAGAATAAGTTAGAGCCACGGAATTGCCATTTGGTCACAACGTAACCATTAAATGCGCCCAATAGAGTGGAAATAGCCACTGCTGGAATCACCATCTGGAACGAATTCCAAAAATAGCCCTTAACGCCTTCACACTTCACGCCGGTACAAGCACTGTCCCAAGCCTTAAGCCAAGCATCAAATACCCACTCGGTCGGCAAACTCATCAAGTTACCCGCCTTAATATCTGGCAATGTTTTGAACGAGGTAATCACCATCACAAACAGTGGCATTAGGTAAACAAGACAGAAGAACAGCAGTGTCGAGTAAATAAACAATCGAGAGAAATTGATACTCTGCATCATGACTTCTTCTCCCTAAGTTCAGAATAAAGATACGGCACAAGAATCGCTAAGATACCCGCTAGCATCATCATCGCACTGGCAGCGCCAAGACCAATTTGGCCACGAGTGAACGAGTGTGCGTACATAAACAACGCCGGCAAGTCAGATGAATACCCCGGCCCACCTGCAGTCATAGCCGTTACCAAATCGAAGCTCTTAATTGCGATATGTGACGTAATGATCACTGCGCTGAAAAACACTGGTCTTAAACACGGCATAATGATGCGCCAGTAAATGGTCGGCAGATTAGCACCATCAATTTGCGCTGCTTTGATAATGGAAGCATCAATACCACGCAAGCCAGCAAGGAACATCGCCATCACAAACCCTGACGATTGCCATACTGCGGCGATCACTAAGGTATAAACCGCCATATCAGAATCAACTAACCAGTTAAATTTAAAGTCGGTAAAGCCCCAGTCTTGCATCAACTTCTCGATGCCTAAACCCGGGTTTAAAATCCACTTCCAAGCAGTACCCGTCACAATGAACGAAAGCGCCATTGGGTAGAGGTAAATGGTGCGAATTGCCCCTTCTTGGCGGATATTTTGGTCAAGCAAGATGGCTAGGCCGACGCCAAGGCCGATTGCGACCAGCATAAACAGCAAACCGAAGATGCCTAAATTAGTAATTGAAGTGATCCAACGATCGTTTTCCATCAACTTTTCATATTGAACAAAGCCAGCGAAGTTGAAACTTGGTAGAAAACGGGAGTTGGTCATTGAAAGTGCCGCCGTCCAAAAAATGTAGCCGTAGATACACACCACAGTTACTAACACGGTCGGGGCAAGAACGATTTTCGGTAGCCAGTGCTGAAGTCTATCGGCCAAATTTGGCTTCGCTGTCGACTTCTTCTCGTACCGATTTACAACATGCTCCATAACGAATCCTTACGTCATCAACCCAAATCAAATTCCTATTTGGGTAAAGGAAAAGGGCGAACAGGCTCCCCACAAGCCTGAACGCCCTTTGGGGGTGTTTGATATCAACGAAGATTTAGATCGCTGCTTTAACCGCTTTCGCTAATTTCTGTGCAGCTTGCTGAGGATCGGCATCAGCATCGTTAAAGAAGTTAGTTACAACGTCGTAGATAGCGCCCTGAGCGTAGCTTGTCGTTGATAGACCGTGCGCCATACTTGGTACAAGATCACCCGACTTCGCACTCGCTTTAAAGGTTGCCATTGAATCTAAAGCACATTGGTCAAACTTCGCCATGTCCATATCCAAACGTACTGGGATAGAGCCCTTGTTTAAGTTGAATACTTCTTGGAAGTCTTTGGTTAGGATGGTGCGCGCAAGATCTTGCTGCGCTTTTTGATTGCCTTTGTCGCTGAGCTCAAAGAAGGCAAAGCTGTCGATATTGAAAGTAAACTGGCCCGCTGTACCTGGCGCTGGTGCACAGATGTAATCTTTACCTGGAACCTTGCCCGCTGCAGTAAACTCACCTTTCGCCCAGTCGCCCATGATTTGCATTGCAGCTTCACCGTTAATCACCATAGATGTCGCAACGTTCCAATCACGGCCCGGTGAGTTTGCATCAATGTAATCACGAATTTTTTGGAACTTGGTGAACACTTCAACCATCTTGTCACCAGATAATACGCTCATATCTAGGTCAACAAAGGCTTTGTTGTAATCTTCACTGCCTAGCACATCGAGTGCGACAGCTTCAAACACGGTCGCGTCTTGCCATGGCTGACCACCGTGGGCCAAAGGAACATAACCCGCGGCCTTAATTTTTTCAGCTGCAACAAAAAACTCATCCAATGTAGTTGGAAGTTCTACACCCGCTTTTTTAAGTACTTCTGGGTTAGCCCAAATCCAGTTCACTCGGTGTACGTTAACAGGTACCGCTACGTATTCACCGTCAAACTTCATCACTTTCGTGACGACTGAAGGTAGGATTTCGTCCCAGTTTTCTTGTTTGCCTGTGCTATCAAGAGACGTTAAGAAGCCTAAACCACCCCACTCCTGAATATCATGCCCTTTGATTTGAGCTGCAGAAGGTGGGTTACCTGATACAGCGCGAGTTTTCAGTACTGTCATCGCTGATTCACCGCCGCCACCAGCAACAGCGAAATCTTTCCAAGTATGGTTTTGCTGCTCAAGCATATCTTTTAGTACGGCTGCTGATTTCGCTTCGCCGCCTGCAGTCCACCAATGAAGCACTTCAACTTCGCCAGCACTTGCAACATTCGCAGCAGAAAGGAGGGATAAGGTAAGTAGGGTTTTATTAAGTTTCATTATTATCTTCCATGTATTGGATTAGACATTCAGGCCAACAGCTCAATGACCCCAAGCGTTCTTGCTTGTACTAAAACGAGTCTAACCAAATAGAATTTTTTGATTGAAACAAACCGTAAAGACAATGTAACAACAATGTTACATTAGACTTCTAAGCTAGAAGGAATAAAGACTTGCGCGCGAAGCCCCTTAGTAGGCAAGTTGTCAATAATGAGATCTCCGCCATGTCCATGAAGAATATTACGACAGATTCCAAGGCCTAAACCGTGCCCGTTATCATCTGTCGCTAAGCGGAAATAAGGTTCAAATACAGCTTCAAGCTTATCTTCTGGTATGCCTGGTCCCTGATCGCAGATCACCACTTTAATCCACTCTTCGTCAGTGCTGATTTCGATGTTCGCTTTCATGCCATACTTCACTGCGTTATCAACTAAGTTACTCAGCACTCGTTTCATGGCAAGCGGCTTAGCCACAATCGGCTCCATATCAGCGGGCGTAAATTCAACCTGCTGCTGGTACTGGTTTAACGGCTCGACAATAGAAGTAATGAGTTCATTGAGATCGATATAGGCATTATTTTCATGTAAGTCGGTATCTCTTACACACTGCAATGCCCCTTTCACCATCATCTCTAATTCATCAAGATCGCGGTTAAACTTAGAACGCTTTTGCTCGCTTTCAAGCAATTCTGCGCGAAGTCGTAAACGCGTAATCGGTGTTTTTAAGTCATGAGAGATCGCTGAAAACAGATGCTCTCGATCAGCGACATAACGGCGAATGCGTTGTTGCATGCGATTAAACGCTCGCGTCGCAGTCACTAGTTCACTCGCACCGTCTTCTTTAAGTGGCGCTTGGTCAATGTCCATACTCATCTCATTGGCCGCTTTTGCTAACCGTTTCAGAGGTTTAACTTGCCGGCGCACCAACAGATAGGTCAACGCCAACAAAATCGTCGTCGAGAAGATGAGAAACAGTATTTGCTCGCGGCCAATTAAAGTATCGTCAAGGGTGACATAAGGGGCGGGTAATAGCGCTGCGATATAGAGCCACTCATGAGTAGCTAGCTCAATCTGTACCACAAGAATCGGCGGGTCGATTGGCTTCAACGTCAATGTGTGGTGCGCCCATGACTTGGGCAGATCATGCAGGTAGATATCGTTTTTAAGCAGACGTAGATTATCGGGGTGAGAAAAATCAACCGAGATGCTTTCTGCTTTACGTAACTTATTCTGCAGAACCTTTTCAATTGAGTCAATCGAGGCCAACTTTAGCGGTGTATCTTTGATCGGCTCAACAATCAGCTGCTCTTTATTAAACGAAACAAAAAATCGTGTGCCGCCCATATTGCGAATCTGGTCTAACACGATATGGCGATATTTTACTGGTAGTGATTGAAAGAACGTCACCGTCGAAGCAAACATATTCGCCATGCTCTCTGATGCATCGCGTATCCCTGCCAACTCTTTATGTTTGGATTCGGTATACCAAATACTGGTGGCAACACCCTGCGCCAAAATGACCGCCAATAGCGTCAATCCTAACGTGCGACCAACCAGTGAATTGGGCTTAAATAACCGAAACCACGACCTATTGCTCATAGCTCACCGGAACCGCCAAGATATAGCCATTGCCTCGCATGGTTTTTATGTAGTGAGGGAATCGAGCACTGTCACCCAAACGCTGGCGAAGGCGGCTCAGTTGTACATCGATACCTCGCTCAAAGGGTAACGCCTCGCGCCCCCGAGTAGCGAAAGAGATGGTGTCTCGGTCAAGCACTTCATTGGGCCGCTTTAAGAACAACATTAGCAGTGCAAAATCACTACCGGACAGGTCATGACTCTGATGGTTTTCTAAATGGGTAATACGATGCGCTAAAGGATCTAACTGCCAATCACCAAACACTATCGATTTGGCGGTTGAGCTCGCCGGAAGCTCTTCTGTCTGAGTAACTCGGCGCAGCACTGCCTTGATGCGCGCATTTAAGTGACGTGGGTTAAAGGGTTTCGCAATATAATCATCAGCACCAATTTCCAAACCAATGATTTGGTCAGTGTCATCTGAAACCGCAGTCAGCATGATGATTGGAACCGAAGATTGACGGCGAGTTTGCTGGCAAAGGGTAAACCCATCGTCTCCGGGAAGCATAACATCAAGCAAAATAAGATCCGGATAACCATGGTGATCAATCGCGGCCTTCATTTGCTCACCATCATTGACCGTACTCACTTGGTAACTTTGCTTAGTTAGATACTCTTCTAACAACTCACAAATTTCTTGATCGTCATCGACTACGAGAATCTTGGCTGACATACCCTTACCTACTACTACTTTAATTTATAAAGCGAGTGTAATCATTAATCCGTTACTCATTGATCATCGAATAGCCATAATTTGAAACTCTCGCGGACACAGGTCACATCTCATTAACAAAATTGGCAATGCAACCGCTTCAAAACAGCAACTTTCCGTCTAAGCTAAACAAATACATAGGACGGTTTTGCTAGGTGGCTCAATGAATATCGGCACAAGGTTATCCCGCACTTTTTTGGCTACATTGATGCGAAAAAACTCGCTTCATTTCGTTTTCAGTGGTGCTAATCGGCTATGAGCTTAACAAAGAAAATCCTCGGCATTACTACGCTACTCATCGTTATTATTTTCCTTGGCGCGGGTTATTACATTGCCGGTTTTTCTGGAACGACTATCCGCTATAACGCGCACCAAAACCTCAATGGCTCACTTGAACTGGCAGAAGGGATTATTGACGGCTATAACCAAAAGGTGACGTCAATCGCCAACCTCAACAGTCAGAATCGGCGAGTAATAAAAGCACTGGATCTTGGCATCAATCGAGGTGTCGCTCAGGAGTTAAATGATTCGATAAAAAACAGTCAATTCGTCAATTACCTCTTTATCGTCGACTATGATGGCCACGTCTTTTCAACCTCCACCATCAATTATGAAAAAGACAAGTTCTATGGCGAACAGTGGCTACACGAAGAATTGCTCACCCACAGTATTTTTAGTCCACTGTTTATCCGTAATACCGTCATTAGTACACCGGGAGTCGACCCTTTCCTTGAGGACAAAGAGGCGATTTCTCAATGGGTTGCCAGCCCGATATTATTCCGTGAACAAGTAATCGGCTGGACTCTCATTTCATTTGACTGGGAAACCAGTATGAAAGATTTACTCAATGCCACACTGCTGCGTCTCGAACACGCCTTTTATCCGATCACTCAAATCAAACTGTCTGATGAGTTGAGTAATGTCGCGCCCATCACCGTCGGTAATGCAACTCCACCAGCAATGCCAATAAGTGCTGAAAAGGATATGTTCTTCGATCAAGTTAACTACCTGCTATCCGTCACGTTCGATGAGGAAGAAGCGCTCAGTAGTCTCAGTGCCATCAAGCAAATGATGTTGTTCATTTTTTCCCTTTCGGCAGTCATATTAACTTTGGCGTTATGGATTTCTTTACGGGCTCTGATCGTCCAGCCCCTCAATCAACTCGACTCGCGTATTCGTAAAATCGGCTCTAATCGGCCAGAACAAAGACTGCCTAATTTTACTAGCCCAGAAGCAAATACTATCGCTTCAACGATTAACCACTTACTGCAACGTATCCATACCAACACCATCTCGATTAAGAGACTTGATGAAGAGATGAAGCTAAAACAAGTATCCGAAGCAAGCCAAAGACTGCTGAGTCAAAAGCTTGAGGCCATCTTAGATACCGCTGCTGACGGCATCGTCACTATTGACCAAAGAGGCAAGATCCTTAGCTTTAACCAAGCTGCCCAGAGAATGTTTGGCTATTTAGAGCACGATGCGATTGGCATGCCTGTAGAAAACTTAATGCCTAAAAAATACGCCTCCATGCACCAAACCTTTATCGACCAACACAATGCGACAGGACGAAGCAAAATCATTGGTGTTAAAGACAAGGAAGGGCGTCTTGGTAGAGAGTTTCAAGCGGTAAATAATGAAGGAGAGCAGTTCCCGATCCTTTTATCCATTGCCAAGGTCGAAACCAATGACGGCGTTATATTTTCTGGCGTGATCAAAGATATTTCAAAACAGAAAGATAGCGAAACGGCTTTGATAGCGGCTAAAGAAGAGGCCGAAGAAGCGGCGAAATCGAAAAGCGAGTTCTTAGCTGTGATGAGCCATGAAATCCGCACGCCGATGAATGGTATTATTGGCATGCTCGACCTGCTATTAGAAAATGACCTCAACACCTCTCAATCTCATCAAGCGTATCTCGCTCATACTAGTGCGCTCTCCCTTTTAACATTGCTCAACGATATTTTGGACTTTTCCAAGATCGATGCCGACAAGCTCGAGCTTGAACGCCAACACTTTAATTTAAGACACATGCTAGGTGATTTCGCAGAACAGATGGCGGCAAGCTTAACCAACCCGAATGTCGAAATCATTCTAGATATGGTCCAAGTTGAACACTCAATGATTCTCGGGGACAGCACTCGGATTAGACAGATCTTCTCGAACTTAGTCAGCAATGCTTTGAAGTTTACAGAACAAGGTGAAGTGGTCATTAGCGTATACTTAGAAGAGCACGATGAGAATAACTGGCAGCTCAATGCTTCGGTTAAGGATTCAGGCATCGGAATACCGTCAGACAGAATCGACTCCTTGTTTGATAAATTCAGTCAAGTTGATGCTTCTACCACACGTCGCTATGGCGGTACTGGGCTAGGGTTAGCGATCGTTAAACGTTTATGCCATGCCATGGGGGGACGCGTTACGGTCAATAGTGAAGCCGGTAAAGGGAGCGAGTTTGCATTCCATATTTTAGTCGGTAAGTCGGACCAATCGACAAAAGTGATTCCATCGGTTGACGTATCACTACTCAATATTTTGGTTGTCGATGATAACGCCATCAACCGCGAAGCCATTACCCGTCAATTACAACACTGGGGAGCAAAAGTGATCGAAGCTTCTAGTGCCAAGGAAGCAATGACTCTATGCCAACGCAGAAATGATGAACAATTTCCAATGTTCGATATTGCTCTATTAGACATGCAAATGCCCAACGTAAGCGGCCTTGAGTTGAGCCAAAACCTGAAAGCAAACCCTGACACTCAATCAATCAAACTCATCATGATGACGTCTATCGATGCCATCTCTCAGCAAAACGCGTTTCAGACTTATGGCTTCAGTGGCTATTTCGTTAAGCCAGCAACCACTCAAGATTTACTTAACGCACTCAGGGTCATTGCAAGCCCAGACTTCTCGCCAGGTGATCAACTGGTCACCCACAATTATTTATCCGCTTTAGAGCCCGAGCCACTGCCAGAACCCGAATTAAAAAGTGGCCTACGACTACTCGTTGTCGAGGATAATCGCGTCAATCAAATAGTCATCACCAGCGTTTTACATAAAATGGGGATCGACAGCACCATTGCCAATAATGGCAAAGAAGCACTCAGCGCGCTTTCAGGTTCACAATCATTCGATATGGTATTGATGGATTGCCAAATGCCAGAAATGGATGGCTACGAAGCCACTCACCGAATTCGCAACGGTGAGGGGGGCAAAGAAGTACGGAATATACCGATTATTGCGATGACAGCCAATGCAATGGAAAGTGATCGCAAAGCCTGCAAAGACGCAGGTATGAATGACTTCCTGACCAAGCCATTAAATCGTACTTTACTCAAAGAGAAGCTGCGGATATGGAGCCAATCAGGCTAAGATGAGCAACTAATTTCCATTTTCTTGCCCCAATCTGGCGGTAAGTTCGCGTACGCTTCCATCTCAGGTTGCTCTGCATAGGGTTGGCGCAAAAGCTCTGCTAACTGATGGACCTCGGAGTAGTCACCCTGCTCTGCTTTATCAATCGCTAGCTGAGCAAGATAATTGCGTAGGATGTACTTAGGGTTAACGTTACACATCCGTTCGCAGCGCTCTTTATCACTCATCAATTGCCCTTGGTCATCTCTTTCTGCCTCACAGCGCTGCAAATAGTTTGTTAGCCATGACTTCGCTGCTTCTCGATCGACAAATAGATCGTATACTTCACTGATATCACAACGATCAAGACAGGACAACGCGCGCATAAAACGGGTGTAATCCACTCTATTTCGATGCAGTAACTCAAACATCGAAGCGAACAACTCGGTGTCACCCTTCTGCTTATTTTGCAGACCGAGTTTACTGCGCATTGAGCGACTAAAGTGTTGGCTCAATTTGGTTTCATACTCAGCGAGAGCGCGTTCAAGATCTTCTCTCTCAACTAATGGCGATAAGCTGTGTGCTAAAGCTGATAGGTTCCATAAGCCAATTCGGGGTTGTTGATCAAAGGCATAACGTCCTTGGTAATCTGAGTGATTGCAAATATAGCCAGGTTCATAATCATCCAGAAAGCCAAATGGCCCATAGTCAAAGGTTTCACCTAGGATCGACATGTTGTCTGTATTCATCACACCGTGAGCAAAACCATAAGCCTGCCACAACGCAATCATCTCGGCGGTACACTCGACAATATTGTTGAACATCTTTACGTAAGGCTTATCGTGTTCTAGGCACTCAGGCCAATACCATTCAATCACTTTGTCCGCTAGCAGCTTAAGTTCGCTCAGTTGGTTGGTATAGAAGAAATGTTCAAAATGGCCAAAGCGAATGTGAGTGGTTGCCACGCGCAGCAATAAAGCGCCCTGTTCAACTTTTTCACGATACACCGGCGTGTCACTCACCAACATTCCCAGCGCTCGTGTTGTAGGTATGCCAAGCCCCGCCATCGCCTCACTGCATAGATACTCACGAATCGTGGATCTCAACACCGCTCGGCCGTCTCCCATGCGTGAATAGGGGGTTAATCCGGCACCTTTGATATGAAGGTCGAAAACCTCGCCGTTTCGAGCTGTTATCTCACCCAACAACAAGCCTCGTCCATCACCCAAATCAGGGTTATACGTTCCAAACTGATGCCCTGCATATTTCATTGCCAACGAAGGCGCTTCGTCATAACTTACCTCACCGGACAAAAAACGTTTGAGTTCTCCATTTGGAGACGACTCTGGCAAGCCCAACTCTGTCGCCAGCTCACTGTTCCACTCCACCCAACTCGAGTTGTCGAGCGGTTGTGGCGAAATGAAGGTGTAAAAGCAACTTGGCAACGACGCGAAACGTTGCGTCAACATAGTTGGTAAGGGCATATACAAACCATTGATTAAAGCAGGAACGACCAAGCTAGCACAGGTTAATTTTGCAAATCAACGCCAGCCTTTATAGGGACACACCAAAGCTCATAGAGTCTTAACCACTGAACGGAATTATTTGGGCTCCCTAAAAAATCAATATTCAAAGTAAGGTTATCAATAACTATTGGTACTTCGTCACTCAAAAAGGTATCCAGTTCATCTATAGTTGCATATATAAAAATATAACAAGTTTGTCAGGAGACTAGGTATGCATTCATTGATGAAGCGTTTTTCGATACACCACATTGTCACTGCCCTCGCAGGGGTCCCGCTGATTATTGCGGTGCTTTTGTCTGTTGAGCTTTTCCTCAGTCAAAAAACGACCGTCGATCAAGCCCATAAAGATCAAGAGATTATTCAGCTGACGTTACTTTACGATAACCTCGCGCATAATCTCGCGGTAGAGCGTGGTTTAACAGCAGGTGTATTAGGCAGTAACGGTGCTCCTGAGCAAGTAAACAAACTCGCTGAACAGCGCCAAAAAGCCGATCAACATATCCGTGCATTTAAAGCATTCAACCCTGAGTACATTGCAGAAAGCTTAACCCACCAGCTCAAGCAAGATCTAATGACTCAATTGGCCAAGTTAACCGATGTTCGCGCCCAAGTGGACGCACTATCACCGAAAATTTCGCCATTTAGTTATTATTCAAATCTTAACCAGCTAGCTATCGATAATTCATCGATTTTAATTTCAGCGGTAAACAACCAAGAAATTACTCGCCTTGGTAATTCACTCACCGCAATCATGGTAATCAAAGAGCGAGCAGGCCAAGTTCGCGGGGCATTAAATGGCGCTTTCGCAAGAAAACAATCATCACCAGCGCAATATGCAGCCATTCAGCAGTACCTCGCATCAGGTGAATACGGTGAAAGAATGACTCAGCTGACGATGCCACAAGCGTATATCAACCAGTTAAACGCCGCTAAAGGCAATGCAACTTGGCAACAAGTAGAGCAAATTCAACAAAGCTATCTTGCGCAGAAAGACACCCTTGCCAATCTACAAGGTCCTTCTCCTTTGGCCTGGTTTAGCGCTGCGACTGAACGTATCAAACTAGTCAACCAAATTCGTAATCACCTACAAGCCGATATGACGGAAATTGCGACCAATCAAGCTAGCGCCGCAACATGGCAGATGAGTACTTTGCTGGCGACAATGCTTTGTGCTGGGTTGATCCTGCTCTCTGTGCTGATGATGTCCTTGCGTACTCTTAAACGCCGTGTCGGTGATTTAACCACTAACCTTTCGCATATGTCCGAGACCAATAATCTCAGTGTGACACTCCAGTCAGATGGTAAAAATGAGCTTTCTCAGATTTCGCGTAGCGTGAATGGGCTCATTACCAGCATTAAGAATCTCTTGCTCAACGTAACGGAGACCAACCAACACAGCAACCAGAAACTTGAACAGATGGTCCAAGGTGCCACCGATTTAGGCGCAAGTAGCCAAGCAACAGCGGCCAAGTGTGGCAATATTGCCGCCGCAATGACCGAGCTTTCGCAATCAAGTTTGGAGATTGCTTCATCGTCAGAGCGCTCACTTGAAGAGACAGAGCAGATGACCAATAAGGTGATAACTTGCCAACAACAGAGCCAAGAGTCTTACCACATGGTTGAAGCCTTGGTTTCTCAAATCGAACAAACCCAATCGTGCATGTTACAGCTGGAAACCGATGCGCAAAGTGTTAGCAAGATCGTTGAGACAATTAATGGTATTTCAGAGCAAACCAACCTACTTGCGCTAAACGCGGCGATTGAAGCAGCCCGTGCAGGAGAGCATGGCCGAGGCTTTGCGGTCGTCTCTTCTGAAGTCAGGGATTTGGCACAAAGAAGTAAAGAAGCGACTGAAGACATCTCTCAACTGTTGGCTAACATCACCAACAATACTCAAACAGCTGTCAGCAACATGAATAAAAGCCGTGAAGCGACCGACGCAACCTTTAGCTCAGTCTCTGACGTCAATGGCAGCATTACTCAACTAGAAAGTTTGATTGAGACGGTTAACTTACACATTACCAGTATTGCAAACTCGACGGTTGAGCAATCGAAAGCCAGTGAGGCGGTAGATAAAGATGTCGATGTACTGGCGGAAATCGCTAAGACAACCGGTCAATTAGCGAGCACGATGAATGACATTGTATCGAGCTACCGATTGGAAGTGTCGGAGGTCAACCAGCAACTGCAAGAGTTTAAACTCTCCTAAAACGAAAAAAGTGGCCTCGCGCCACTTTTTTTATTGCTATTGAATCGCGCTACTTTATTTTCGCAGACCCAGTGAGATTCGAACAAAATCTCCATCTTCAAATTCGACTTTATGATCAAAAAGCGAAGAAGAGTAAATCGTGCGTAAGAAAGTATGCCTTTCGCCATGCGTGCCGCGAAATAGCATCGAAATATCGGCAACAAGACGATTACGGTTGTTAAAGTGAGCATTTAAGTCTTGAGACAGGACACACAATAAACACCCTTTGCTGTTATGCTGCAAATCGACTTTTTCTGGGCTTGATACCAAGACTGTCGTGTTTAACTCTTTTTCAAGCATGTTGACCAAGAGTAAAAAGCTGTCCAAATGCGGCAACTCATCACCTTCAACGGGCGTGAGAAGGTTGTCCAGCATTGACTCTATATCTAAGTTCTGCGCTCGCGCGTGACTCACCAACGAACGCACTTTCTTCTTAAATGGCTTGTATTTTTTACTGTTGGCCGCCTTGTTTAACCAAGCAGACAGGATATCGTTAACATCTGAGCGAGACTTTCTCGACAATACTTTACCAGTATGATTGGTGCGCAAATGAAGCAAAGCATGAAGAGCGAGTTCAGCCAGTAGAGGTTCAAACTCAGGTTTAATTTTAGTATGGATACTGCGCATATTTACTAAAGATGGGTACTCGGTAAGAACTTGGTCAAATCACATTCGATTGGGGAACGACATGCTACCGAAAAGCAACCTTTAAGTACAGCCATCAAGCAAGCGCATATTCACTAACTCTGCTATCTAGAGCTCAAATCGATAATTAATTTATGCAAAACTCGCCAATCGTTGTTCCACAATCTGCTTCGCTTGGAGGATTTTGTTCACCTTAGGGTGCATTGGATCCTGTTTCATTAAGTTCGCGATAACAATATCTATGCTTGTCGTAAACTGCTGTTCAAGGGACTGACGGTCTGGGTGGCTAGCAACGTTATACTTAAGCATCGCATTAATAAAATGCGAGTGGTGATTAATATAATATGGCGCTTCTTTCGCTTTGATCGCTAATGAATCTACCATGCTGCCAGATGACTCTTTAGCACGTGCAATCTTTATCGCATTCAGCTTACTCGCTAAACGCGTATCAACACGTTTTAAGATCAACCCATTAACCGCCGCCGCTAGATTCTTCTTTGAGATATTCTGTTGCTGCAGTCCCGGCATCCACTGTTGGACTAGGCCTAAACAGCCAATGTGCAACGCAACCGCAATAAGGATTAATTTACGATGCTGCCAATGTGTCTGTGCGTACAAAACATCGAGGCGTTTTGGTGAGCACACAGGGTTACAACTATTCATCTGCAGCAACAGCTGATAGAGCCCTTTCGTCACCTTACGTGAATCAATAACCGAAGACTGTGCTAAAACAAGAATCTGATTGAGTGTCGCTTTCAAGCTAGCAGGGTTCAGTTTACCTTTTATTTGAAAAGCAATGATGAGGTCGAGAAACAGTCGCAGTTCTTCAATTTCGATCCGCTGAGAATCACTCACGATGGCATCGTCATCAGCTTTCGCGAGGCAGCACAGCGCTTTATGATACTCTCCTACCCCAACATGAAGCATTGAGCAGTTAATCGTGAGCTCTACTCTATGAGGGAAGCGCTGACATAAATTGCTCATCACGGTGACCGCACGTTCCACATTGCTATCAAGCAGCGATTGGTATGCTGTAATCTGTGAGACGATAGGATCTTCAGGGTAGCCTAATAACTCATACTCATGAGCCAAAGCCAGCGCTTTATCATCATTTCCTATCTGCAGGTGGAGGGAGATCTGCTTTATTAAGGGCCAAGGGTGCTTAACTTGCTGATGCAGACGCTCTAGTACTTCAAACGCAGCACCGTAATTGTCTCGCTCAGCATAGTAATCAACCACGACTTTATGACAGCCGAACCATTTCTCTCCTTTGCGCTTTAATTGAGCATCACAAATATTCATCACGCTCTCAAAGTACCCCAAAACTAGGTGTTTATGCACTGCAGTTAGAATATCGCGTTTCAGCAGGCTGACTGACACAGTCTGCTTGAGTTGAATATAGTTAAATGGATGACCAAGAATGTTGTCAGGTTCCAGCTCCTGCACTTCTTTGAGCTGCGCCTCATCACTGCTATTAGCGATCATGACAAAGGAGCAGTTACGAGAAAACGATCGGCTTTGCTGGTAAAGGAAAAAGTACTTAGCGCCCACGACACGTTTCTGGCTCATGTATGAGCAAATGATCACGTCAAACGAATATTGGTTAATCAACTTTCGGTAGGTAACGACGTTTTGTGCCTTATGCACTTTGTCTTCTGCACCACCCATTTTTTTCAGCATGTTTTTCATTGATAACGAAAGCATGCTGTTTTCTTCAACGATCAATATTCGCTTGTTTCTTAAATCTAAATTGCCAGCCATCTGTTTGTATCTATCGCGTTCTCTGAGAATGAGACAAGGTAGAAAGCGTGTCGCTAGCAGCCTTATCAGTTCGATGTTCTAGATACACAAGAGAGAAGAAGTTTACAAATCAATCATTATAAAAAGATAACTATTCTTTTATATTCATATAGTTAAAATCAATTTCACAAACCAAACTGAATTCACGACGAGAATACTAAAGAGAAAAACATAAACAAAACACGACTAATCTGTTCATAAAAAAGACAAGGATAAGCTAAGTGGAATACAAAGATATCAGTAGAAAAGCAAAAGCCCCGGCAACTCTAAGAGTTACCAGGGCTTTCTAAAGAAATGGCACGCCCTATAGGATTCGAACCTATGACCACATCCTTAGAAGGGACGTGCTCTATCCAGCTGAGCTAAGGGCGCGCTACAGGGACAGGATTATACGAGGATGAGCCGTTAAAACAAGGGCTTTGTTTAACATTATGATCTGATTGACTAAAAAAAGGTCACGGAACTCTATTTTGATTAAAAACACCACAAAGCAAACGTTTGCTTATAGATGTTCGTCAAATAATTTGCGACAATGCGCTGCAAATAAGTCGCTATAAATTCTTAAGGTATGTCATGACAGCTCAAAATATCGACGGAACTCTTATTTCCCAAACCGTTCGTTCAGAAGTAGCAGCACGCGTTAAAGCTCGTAAAGAAGCGGGACTTCGCGCTCCGGGACTTGCGGTTGTTTTAGTTGGTGAAGACCCTGCATCTCAGGTGTATGTAGGAAGTAAGCGACGCGCTTGTGAGGAAGTGGGCTTTATTTCAAAGTCATTTGATCTTCCAGCAGACACAACAGAAGAGACGCTGCTTGCTCTTATTGATGAACTCAATAACGATGATGAAATTGACGGTATTCTCGTTCAGTTGCCTCTTCCTGCGGGCATTGACGCTACACACGTACTAGAGCGTATCCACCCAGAAAAAGACGTTGATGGCTTCCACCCATACAACGTTGGCCGCCTAGCGCAGCGTATTCCAAAGCTACGTTCATGTACGCCAAAAGGTATTATCACTCTGCTTGATCGTTACAACATTGACCTTCGTGGTAAACACGCAGTGGTCGTTGGCGCTTCGAACATTGTTGGTCGCCCAATGACGCTAGAATTGTTGCTAGCAGGCTGCACAACAACAACGTGCCACCGTTTTACTAAAGATCTAGAAGGCCATGTACGTCAAGCAGACCTTGTGGTTGTCGCGGTTGGTAAACCAAACTTTATTCCAGGCAACTGGATTAAGAAAGGCGCGGTTGTGGTCGATGTAGGCATTAACCGCTTAGAGTCAGGCAAGCTGGTCGGTGATGTGGATTACGAAGTAGCGAAAGAGAACGCAAGCTTCATTACTCCTGTACCGGGCGGTGTTGGCCCAATGACAGTCGCAAGCTTGATTGAAAACACCATGCTAGCTTGTGAGCAATTCCATACTAACAAGTAGAGCTCACAACGCTTCAGAGAAATAAAAAAGGGTTGATGTTTAAAGACATCAACCCTTTTTAGTTTTCAGTAAACGCTTTGTCATCCTCAAGAATGAGGAACGAATGAATTGGGGATCTCTTGAAGCGAGCCTATTACTTTATGAGATTCCCTACTCTCTCCTTCGTCGTTCTATGAAATGACAGCGTGAGATTTCTTACAGACTTAAAATGACACCCGCAATAGATGCGCTCATCAGGTTCGCCATTACGCCCGCTGCAATCGCGCGGAAGCCATATTTAGAGATAAACGGACGCTTCTCGGGTACCACGCTACCTAGACCGCCAATCAGCATTGCCATGGTTGAGATGTTAGCGAAACCACACAGTGCAAAAGTAACAATCGCTTGCGAGTGAGTGCTTAGTTGAGCTTTCACATCCATCAGTTGAATGAAGGCGACAAATTCATTCACAACGATCTTGTTACCGATCAGAGAACCCGCTGTAATCGCTTCAGACCAAGGGATACCCAGTAGCCATGCAACAGGAGCAAAAAGATAACCAAGGATCAGCTCAAAGCTCAGCTCCATACCCATTAAGCTACCTAGCCAACCGAGCATGCCGTTTAGCATCGCGATCACACTGATAAACGCTAATAGCGTTGCACCTACCGCGACTGCAATACGTAGACCTGACATTGCACCGTCAGCCATCGCTTCAACGACGTTTGTTGCTCGTGGCATTTCAACGTTGTCTAACTCAGTCGCGCTATCAATAACTTCTGTTTCTGGCACCATAATTTTCGCCATGAGCAAACCTGCAGGCGCAGACATAAACGCAGCCGCAATTAGGAAGTTAAGGTCCACACCAAGAGAGGCGTAGCCTACTAGAGTGCCACCAGCAACAGAAGCTAGACCACCCACCATCACAGCGAAGAACTGAGAGTCAGTCATGTGTTTTAGGTAAGGTTTTACCACCAAAGGTGCTTCAATCATCCCTACGAAAATATTCGCGGTTGCTGAAAGTGATTCCGCTCGGCCAATACCCAACAGGCGTTGTAAACCACCACCGATGAAGTTAATCACTTTTGGCATTAGACCAATATGGTAAAGACCAGAAATTAACGCAGAGAAGAAAATGATGATACCAAGAACGTTAATCGCAAAAGTGAAGCCGCCTGTTGCTAGGCCACCAAATAGAAACGCAATGCCTTCTTGGCCGTAGTTGATCAAGTTAGATACCGCGCCAGTCACGCTATTAAGCACATCTTTACCTGCAGGAACATACAGCACCAAGAGCGCAAAAGAGATCTGCAGAGCAAAAGCGAGTGAAACGGTTTTTAGGTTAATGTTTTTACGGTTTGTAGAGAGCAACCAAGCCACAAACAGAATAGCCACAATACCAAGAATTGAGTTCATAAAATGAATCCGACAAAAGGGGGAACAAGAGTGGCGCCGGAGTCTATAGAATCAAAAATGAGATGCAAATCACGTTTGTTAATTTCATGCGATCTTCAAGCGAACAAAAACCAACCACCAGATTAAGCTTATGATTTTATTAAATATAAACGTTTGCTTTTGTGTTTTATTTCCAAATAGAAAAGATGTTTCTAGATTTGGAAATAATGATTTGGCGAAATGAGCGACCTACGGGCGCTGAATATACGGACTTAGGCGCTTATCCCAGTAGCAAGGCGTGCCAATGGTTTGCTTAATAAACTCTATTACGGCAGCCGTCTTTTTCGGCAAGTAACGACGGCTTGGGTAAACCGCATAAAACGGCATCACCTGAGACGCTCGCCAATCAGGGAAGAGTTGAATCAACTCACCATTTTTAAACTCATCTCTGATCAAGTAAGTCGCAAGATAAGCAATCCCCCACCCCGACACAGTGGCGTCTCGAACCGCTTCGGCTAAGTCCACCGAATAGTTACCAGACACTTTAACATTCAGCTGTTCATCATGATTTGAAAACGCCCATCGGGTATAGTCTCGTTCCCAACTGCGGTAGATCAGGCAGTTATGATCGGCAAGATCATTAGGATGCGTTGGGGTCGTATTTTTCACTAAGTAATCCGGAGAAGCGGCAACCACAAAGTGAGAGTCGGCAATTCTTTGTGCTACATAGCCTTCGGGTAGATGTTCATTGTTGGTGATCCAGAGATCGAGCCCCTCTTCCAACATATCGACCTTGTAGTCAAACAAATGCAGCTCTACTTGCAGCTTAGGAAATCGCTCTCTTAATTCATTAATCGCCGGAATAATATGCAACGTACCAAATGACTGTGACAAACCTAACTTAACCAAGCCCGCCACTTCATCTCTTTGACATTCTACTTCACGCTGCGCTTCATCAATGATCTCAACCATCTTTGCGCAGTGCTCATAGTAATCTTGTCCTGCTTCAGTCGGAGTAAAGCTACGTGTGGTTCGTTGGACCAGTTGAATACCTAGCGATGACTCTAACGAGGCAAGTTGCTTACTGACATGAGAAACCGACACCCCCAAGCTTTTAGCCGCAAGAGTGAAGTTTTTATGTTTGAGTAAGGCAGCAAAGACCACCATTTGAGATGCGCGTTCTGACAGCAAAATAGTTTCCCAAAAAAGAAAGGAGCCCGATTGAGCTCCTTTAGAATGTATTGTTTCGTTCTTACAGCGTGATTCTATCAGCTAGATGACTCACTGCTAAAGCGAAGTAGTAAGAGCGATTCCACTTCATAAGAACATTGTAGTTGTTGTAAACCAGATAGACTCGCCCATTGGCATTATCTGGTGCCGTCAGCCATGCGTCCACTTCGACTTGTGGCAATGCGCTGCCATCGTAACGAGTGATGCCAAGTTGATTCCACTCTGCAAGAGTTTTTTCTTTGCCCTCGACACGCCCTTCTAGGTTCATATCGAAGCCTGCCGGCAGTTTCACCTGACGCCCCCAAGTGAACGTATCGTTCCAACCCGACTGACTTAAGTAGTTAGCGGCTGACGCGAACACGTCTGCTTCTGAATTCCAAATGTCTTTCTTGCCATCGCCGTTACCATCCGCGGCAAAAGAGAGAAAAGAGCTCGGCATAAACTGGCATTGGCCCATCGCTCCAGCCCAAGACCCTTTAAAGTCTTCGAACTGAATATGGCCTTCATCCAAAATCTGCAGCGCAGCCATGGTTTCTTTACGGAAGAACGCTTCTCGGCGACCGTCATAGGCCATTGTAGAAAGCGCATCAATCACAGGGTAGTTACCCGTGAAACGGCCAAAGTTACTTTCTACTCCCCAAAGCGCAACGATGAAACGCGGCTGTACCCCGTATTCTTCACCAATGCGACTCAGCTCAGCATAGTGCTCTTTGTAGAGCTCTTTAGCCTGCTTCACTTTCCAATCGGGCACCGCACGTGGAATATATTCATCAAGGGTCAATCGTGTCTCAGGCTGGTTCTTGTCCGCTTTTACCGCGCGAGGTTTATGCTCAACATTGGCAAAGGCTTGTTCAATCACCTGCTCTGAAACGCCTTTTTCGCGCGCTTCTGTTTTTAGCCCTTCAAGATATTGCTCAAAGCTTACTTCATTGGCGTAAGCTGTGGAGGCAATGGCTAAACCTAATGCTACTGACAATAATTTTTTCAATTTGCCCTCCTTGAGCATAGAGAGACAACCCGATTTTATAACTGATTATTCGTCTTCGGATTGTTGACGAGCTTTACGCTCTTTGTGTTCATCTAGTAAATTTTTTGGTGGTGGTGGCAGTTGTAGGAAAAAGCCTTCATCAGTCAGCGATTGTTTTACTTTTTCAACATCCACTTGAGCCAGACTACGTCCTTCCAGTTTCACCACCATGACCATAGTAGGTTTGCCAAACATCTGCATTAATGTGTCAGGAACTTGTGAAAAATCATCCTTTTTAGGGATATATAAGTAAGCGCCTTCTTTTTTAGAACTTTTGTAAATTGCACAAAGCATGAGAAACCTTTGTTCGTATAATTCATGGAACGTAAGTGTTTTGCCAAATTTGAGAGCAAAACAGTCAATTGAGCGCAAGATAGCTTGCTGTGCTTATTTTAGGAATATAACATGATACCCCTAGTCTCAGGCAACGCCCTTAAGAGGTTGTAAGTAAAGATGTCACAGACCCCAGACCTAAAAGGCAGTAGCTTTACTTTGTCAGTTTTGCACCTTTCTGACAATGATGTAGAGAAAACGATTCACTTCCTACAAGAAAAGGTTACTCAAGCACCGGCATTTTTTGCCCATGCGCCCGTTGTCATCAACATATCAAAAGTCGCAGGTGATATAGATTTCACGAGACTCAAAGAAGGTATTTCACTCGCCGGGATGATTCCTGTCGGGGTGACTGGCTGTAAAGACAAGCGCACTGAAAACTTAGCCACTGAAGCCAAGTTTGCTGTGATGTCTGCCAGTAAGTCCCCAGCACAAGCACCGGCCCAAATGCAGCCGACTAAGATAATCCGCACACCGGTACGCTCTGGTCAGCAAATCTATGCAAAAGATTGTGATCTTGTGGTTCTTAACCATGTGAGTGAAGGCGCTGAAGTCATCGCGGATGGCTCGATTCACATTCATGGCACACTTCGCGGCCGAGCAATTGCCGGTGCGAGTGGTAACACAGGCGCAGTTATTATCTGCAACAAGCTGAACGCCGAACTGATGTCTATTGCCGGCCACTACTGGCTAACCGAGCAGTTTTCCGAAGAGTTCTGGCAACAAAAGGTCATGTTTAGTTTAAGCAACGACTCACTCAAGTTTGAGTTGTTAACGATTTAATATAATAAGGAACACATAATGGCACGCGTTATTGTTGTTACGTCAGGTAAAGGTGGTGTAGGTAAGACCACATCTAGCGCAGCGATTGCTTCTGGTCTTGCACTGAAAGGCAAAAAGACTGCTGTGATCGATTTTGATATCGGTCTACGTAACCTAGATTTAATCATGGGCTGTGAACGCCGCGTTGTTTATGACTTTGTTAACGTGATCAATGGTGAAGCAACGCTTAACCAGGCAATGATCAAAGATAAGCGCACAGACAATCTGTTTATCCTACCCGCTTCACAAACACGTGATAAAGACGCACTGACCAAAGAAGGTGTCCGTCGAATCCTAGACGAACTAGACGAAATGGGCTTCGATTTTATCATCTGTGACTCACCAGCTGGTATCGAGCAAGGCGCACTAATGGCACTATACTTTGCAGATGAAGCCATCGTAACAACGAACCCAGAAGTCTCTTCTGTACGCGATTCTGACCGTATCCTTGGCATTCTTGACTCTAAGTCTCGCCGTGCAGAAGAAGGCCTTGAGCCTGTAAGACAGCACCTGCTACTAACGCGTTACAACCCAACTCGCGTAACACAAGGTGACATGCTGAGCGTTGAAGACGTGGAAGAAATTCTACATATTTCTCTACTTGGTGTAATCCCTGAAAGCCAAGCTGTTCTGAACGCTTCAAACAAGGGTGTACCAGTGATCTTTGATGATCAGTCAGATGCTGGTATGGCTTACGATGACACAGTAGAGCGCCTGCTTGGCCAGCAAGTGGATTTCCGCTTCCTGACTGAACAGAAGAAAGGAATCTTTAAACGTCTATTCGGAGGCTAAATCGGCATGTCATTACTTGAGTTTTTCCGCCCGCAGAAAAAGAACTCTGCGAACCTAGCCAAAGAGCGACTGCAGATCATTGTCGCTGAGCGCCGCAGCCAGGGTGATCCAGCGCCTTCGTACTTACCACAGCTTAAAGAAGATATTCTTAAAGTGATCAGTAAGTATGTAGCAATTGACCCATCGATGGTTGATCTCTCTTTTGAGCACAAAGATGATGATATTTCAGTGCTTGAACTGAATGTAAAATTGCCTGAAGACGAAAAGTAAGTCTGAGGTAATGTGATTTGTAAAAGGCCGATGTGGAAACGTCGGCCTTTTTTGTATCTTCCGATATCCTCAAGAATGGGGGACGAACGAGTTGGGGATCTCTTAAGGTTGGTCGCCAACTAACAGAGATTCCCTACTCCCTCATTCGTCATTCTATGGAATGACGGCGTGCTCTAACTCTTCATCGCTCTACGAAATGACAAATGTTTTAATCAAAAAAAAGCCCCAGTCCGTCGACTGGGGCTTTCACTTTTCCCGATAGATAAGTGTCGTGCTAGCGAAAACTTATCTCATAACTAACATCTTGCTTATGCGTTAGCTTTTGCTTTCTTAGCTTTTGGTGCTTCTTCTTTCGCTACTTGGTCTGCTTTCTTCTTGATAACAGTAGTACCTTCGAAAGTTTCGCCTTCAACGAACGCTTTACCGTAGTAAGAAGCTAGTAGAACTTCTTTCAGCTCAGTGATTAGAGGGTAACGTGGGTTAGCACCTGTACACTGGTCATCGAACGCTTCTACAGCAAGTTCTTCTAGTTTAGCGATGAAGTCTGCTTCAGAAACGCCAGCCGCTTGGATAGACAGTGGAATGTCTAGGTTGCCTTTCAGCTCTTCAAGCCATGCTAGTAGACGTTCAATCTTCTGAGCAGTACGGTCACCTTCTTGGCTTAGGCCTAGGTGGTCAGCAACCTCAGCGTAACGACGACGTGCTTGTGGACGGTCGTATTGAGAGAATGCAGTCTGCTTAGTTGGGTTGTCGTTCGCGTTGTAACGTACAACGTTAGAGATTAGTAGTGCGTTCGCCAGACCGTGTGGTAGGTGGAACTCAGCACCAATCTTGTGCGCCATAGAGTGACATACACCTAGGAATGCGTTAGCAAACGCGATACCAGCGATAGTCGCAGCATTGTGTACTTTCTCACGAGCGATTGGGTCATTAGCACCGTTCGCGTAGCTTGAAGGTAGGTACTCTTTTAGCATCTTAAGTGCTTGTAGAGCCTGACCGTCAGAGTATTCGTTAGCAAGAACAGATACGTAAGCTTCTAGAGCGTGAGTTACTGCATCGTAACCACCGAACGCTGTTAGAGACTTAGGCATGTTCATTACTAGGTTAGCGTCAACGATAGCCATGTTTGGCGTGATTTCGTAGTCAGCTAGTGGGTACTTAGCACCAGTCTTGTCGTCAGTAACAACCGCGAATGGAGTAACTTCTGAACCAGTACCTGAAGTTGTAGTGATACATACAAGCTCAGCTTTCTTACCCATTTTAGGGAACTTGTAGATACGTTTACGGATGTCCATAAAGCGCATTGCTAGTTCTTCGAAGTGAGTTTCTGGGTGCTCGTACATTACCCACATGATCTTCGCAGCATCCATTGGTGAACCACCACCTAGAGCTAGGATTACGTCTGGCTGGAAGCTCTTCATTGCTTCTGCGCCTTTCTCAACAACAGATAGTGTTGGATCCGCTTCTACGTCGAAGAATGTTTGAACTTCGATGCCTTGCTCTTTAAGAAGTTTAACTACTTCGTCAGCGTAGCCGTTGTTGAATAGGAAACGGTCAGTTACTAGGAATGCGCGTTTCTTACCTTCTAGGTCGCTCATTGCGATTGGAAGGCTACCACGACGGAAGTAGATAGACTTAGGTAGTTTGTGCCACAACATGT
>Ga0209272_10000480_pt1 | contig 32773 bp, 26 predicted proteins | sample tdDd002_FD_187125 | JGI IMG/M metagenome (GOLD analysis project Ga0209272, IMG submission 187125) | Marine sediment microbial communities from the Atlantic coast under amendment with organic carbon and nitrate - tdDd00.2 (SPAdes)... | ecosystem: Environmental > Aquatic > Marine > Coastal >... | reverse complement strand
ACAAAGGGCTGTCTGTATATTTGGAGAAAGCAATCTTTGCGAAAACAAAAATTAATCTATTTCCCTATAATATCATTGCTTCGTATTCTTTGTTTAATGGTTCCCTATATTCTTTTGGATATGAAACTAGACATGGTCTTACCTGTTTATTTGATTATAACATTCTTGGGTGAAATAATTGACCGTTCCGAATTTTATGATGAATCGGATATCGTAACACCGAAAAATGAATTAAGAATTATTAATTAGGAATTACGAATTGATTCAATATCGTACGGACACAACAAAAAACAATAAGATATAACCAATACATAAAGACACAATACCGTACAGACACGACATGTCGTGTCCCAACAAAAAAACAAACCCAATACACGTAAAAACGCAATGCATTGCGTCTCTACCAATAAAATAACGACCATGAAAAGATTCTGATACCAATAAAAGAGAAAGGTGTAACCGATTTATCGCAACGCTTGAAGATACCATTCCTTTGATTCCGACATTGGGGGAAGTTGATACAATTCTATTACCCGTTGAACCGGTTTGGGGTGTCAAATATCCATTACCAGGAGTGATTCGCCTTTCAGTTGGCATTGAAAATATCGATCTTTTAAAATCACGTATTAGCAATGCATTGGATCAATTGTAAAAACGTAATTTTGTAGAGACACAATGCATTGTGTCTCTACAAAAAACATATCTCTAATATCCTTTCTTTATTGATACGCTATGCAATAATTCTTCATTATTCTGAAAACGTCTGTAATTCTCGATAATGAGATTGGTAGCACTGCCCACATTCGTTAAGCTAGCAACGTGCGGTGTTATCTGAATTTTCGGATGATTCCAAAAAGGATGCTCTTCTGGTAGAGGTTCCTTTCTAAAAACATCGAGCAAAGCTCCCGATAAGTTTGAAGAATCGATGAGTTCAATTAAATCAGATTCGACCAAGCTCTCCCCTCGCCCAACATTAATAAGGAAAGCATGTTGAGGTAAGTATCCAAGCGTGTTTTTATTTAAAAGATTACTCGTATTTTCTGTAAAAGGCAACAAATTAATTAAAAAATCAGATTGATTTAAACATGACTTGAGTCCTTCCTTTCCCACAAAACTTTCAACATTAGCAATCTGTTTTTTCGAATAGCTCCACCCTTTTACTTTAAAACCTAACTGAGCAAATTTTTGAGCCACATAGCCTCCAATACTTCCCAGTCCTGTAATTGCAATTGTGGTATTGCTGATAGTACTATACTCAAGTTGTTTCCAAACTTTAGACTCTTGATTCTTAAGATACTGATTGACATTCTTCATTTGCGACATAACAGCCGTTAGCAGAAATTCCCACATATCATTCGATAAGTTCTCATCAACAATTCGTGTTACCTGCTGATTCATATTTAGAGTTTGAGAATTCGTAATATGATCGATAGATGCACCAACTGACTGAATCACTTTAATATTTGGAAAATTGTTCAGCACATTCTTTTTGGCTTTCCAGCAAATGGCAAATTCCACCATGGACTTGTCCTTCACATCTGGGTAAATCTCAATACACGTATCGGGTAATTTCGTTCTCAATATATCTGCCCAAGGGCGTACATCCTTATTCTCAAAAACTAATAATATGCTCATGTTTTTAATATTTTGCCCTAAAGCTATACTAAAAAGTGAAAATTAATACCTCATAAAGTAAAAGACGCAATGCATTGTATCTCCACAAGTACAAAAAATAAAAATCCCCCAATCGCACGAAACGATCGAGGGATATAAAATTCCTCGTGGCTGAACACCAAACGAGGTTTAATTTCTTCTTTATTTATTTCAGTAAGATTCCAATTTTCAAACCTCCAGTCACAGTTAATGCGGTATCCTCATTACCTCCCGAAAAGCCATAGTGATAAGCTTCACAATCCTTATTACCACTAAAGCCATAACCCAAGCCAAAATACATATCCAATAGGAAGATATCGTTAAAAACATACTGCTTACCCACTACAATATTTAAGGCTACAGCCCAATTAGTCTCTCTATCAGTATCGCTAGAAGAATAGCCAGGCATATAATCGTAACAACCCCATCGGTCGTAAGAGTAGGCCGAGAACGCAATCTCTGGTTTCACATAGGTTCCTTTTAAAACGTGAGCGTAGCGCATGCCTTTCAGGTAAAAATCGGGACTCTTTATAAATTTCATCCCAAACTTAGCAAAGGCTCCACGTGGATCTTCGTCATTAATATCGTCGCCTAAACCAATAATACCCAAACTGACTTCCCAACTTCTCGATGGTCGAATTAATCTCTCGTAGGAGAATGTGGTATTTCCCATAAGAGGTGCCAAAAAATTAAACTTTATGGCATGTTTCTTTTGGTTCTCGTAAGTTTTAGCACCGTAAAGAGAATGTGAGAAAATCAGCTCTTTCCCATTCTCAAGGATAATTTTATGAATATGGTTCTTGTCGATTCCGAAGACAATATCCAAAGAGGTTTCAGGCAAAATATATTTGACCTCATCCGTTGAGACCTCCTTTACCTTGCAAACAATGGTGTCGCCATCTGTTTTAATAATTTGATCTTGAGCACTAAGCTGAAAAGAAGAAAATAGGATGATAACAAAAAGGTATTTTAAATAATTCATGCAGTTGTTTTTAATTGGGTTAACAAGTTTTTAGTATGCGCTAGTCGCTTTATAAACACGATAGCATTAATTCGTTTACAAAGCTTATGCCAGACGTTGTGAAGACGAAGCAAATTTATCAAAATAAATAAACCCTCATCGTAAAACCAATCTCTTTATTTTACAAAAACAAACCGAGTCTGATAACTAAAAACCTTATAACAAATAAATCCCCCGATGAACTTAGATATTCATCGGGGGATTTAGGCACTCATTCGTGGTTAACACTCAATTTTGGTCTAGTTGTTTATCTTTTAGGCAAGCATTTCCTCCATTTTAATTTCCTCGACAGTATTACGCGTCTTCACCCAATTATTAATATCAGTGATATAATCAGAAATGGCTTTAAAACTTGTTGCATACACTTCAGCTTTGGCTTTGCTCATAATTTCCAAATAGGGCAAAAGGTCCTTGTTTAAGATATCTAAAACCAAATGTTTCTGAATCGAAGCAGCTATGGCTTCTGCTTTGGGTCTATCATCGGAACGTACTTCCTTAAACAGCTCACGCAAACTTTCGTTATGCTTTTTAAGAAGATCGACTGCATCCGCCACGCCATATAAGCTTGCAATGACGGCAATATTTTCCTTCTTATCGAGTTCTTTTAAAAGGAACTCACACACATAAATTTGATACTCGTAATCCAAACGAAATAAATTGATATCATAAGCTTCAAAAATAGTCCAAATAATATCTGCATTTTTGGTTCTTTCCTTACATAAGGAAAAGGTATTCGCCCAAACAAGCTGCTTACAGCTTATAAAAACCTGATCGAATTTGGCATCGTGAACCATTAATTCTTGGGTGAAATCGCTCTTTAGAACCTCACCAACAGCAGCTGTTAAAACGTCAGATTCAATGATTAGGCGATCTAAAGTTTCATTTAGATACGAATCTCTAAACCAATCGCTTTTTTGCAATTCGTGTATCGTATTATTCGCAATATCAGCCAAGCTGTTGGTATCAGTATGACTTAATACTTGCAATTTCATAAGCTCCATTTATTTATTTTTGGTTAGAAAATAGATCGTGAAAAATGTACAAAACGTATAACACAACAGAAAGCTTAGCTAATTCTTGTAGTCGACATTGTTTTTACTAAAATAATAGTCGCCCGATAAGCTTAAATTTGAAATTAAATCCCCCGGTTTATTTATAATATACCGGAGGATTTCGGTATCCATTCATGGTTGATATACCGCAATATATAGTTTAGTTGGTCATCTTTTTTGTGAGGAATTCCTCCTCTTGCTTTTCACGACGTGCATTATAACTTTCACTTCAATGTTACGAAAGGACTCTTTTAATATTGTTAAATCAACTGGAATCTACACGATTCAATACTTGTTCTTTCATGAGTCATTTTGTTTAAGGATTATTGCTTAACAAACTTTAAATTAATCAATTTTAACTAAACAGTAAAATAATTAACACATAAACAACACAGGCGAACAAATAAACAGTATGTATTTTACAAGCAGATGATATATTTATGATCATGACATTTACACCCGTATGTCACATAAATGCAGTCATTCGTCAATGATAAAACGTCGTTCGTCACAGATTGCCTTTCAGGAAAACAAGTTGTGAAACATAAAAGATAAATTTCGTTATTTAAGACTAAAAGGATCCATGATATTTGGAATCGAATGAGGCTCGCTTTTTTAATGCTTATTATACTGACAAAAGGAGACCCATCCCCACCAGCTGAAGAGATTAAGATTTCAAAAAACAAAACCCCCAGTGAACTGCTGAGCATAAAAATTCAAAAAATGAGACCGTCCATGAGCGGAAGAGCTTAAAATTTCAGAAAACAGGACCATCCACGAGCGGAAGAGCATGAAAATTTCAAAAAACAAGAACATCCACCAACGGAAGAGCATGAAATTTCAAAAAACGAGAACATCTACGAGCTGAGGAGCATAAAATTTCAAAAAATAGATGCACCTCTTCTTATTATCAAAACACCTTCCAAACGTGACTCATAGTCCGTTGACATATAAGTCACATTGGGATAGATTTACTTCTCATAAATCAATCCTTATTCAAGAAAAAACTATCTTTAAAAACTCAACTATTATGAATAATTAAATATCCGCTACATGATAAAAGATGGTCTATACGAAGCATTGATTAACCAATTATTAAAAAATAGATTGGATGATTTAGAAAAAGATCAATATCATATAAACGAAGTTAAAATTGATAAAGTAGAAGCATCAAAAATTTTAACTAATTATACTATCAATATCATCCAACAAGCATTAAGTCAAGTCTCAGGAGATGATTTAGTAGAAAGACAAATAGACATCTGTAATAACATCATACGCTTACTTAGGAATCAACTAAATGATGAAGATTTTGAAGATGATTTAATAGATACTGAAGGAAGAATTCTATCAGCTATCTTTACAAAGTTAGATGCACGTTTCTCAGATATAAAAAAGCACTTAAAAGAAATAACGCCTCAAAGTGGTTTAACTCAAAGTGAACTATTTACGGGCAGTAATGCAGGTATTTCAATGGAAAGTGAAATCAAAAAAGAGATTCTTTCTTCTGATCGCATTCATTTTTTGGTGTCATTCATTAAATGGACGGGTATTCGAATATTTGAAAAGGAATTAAAAGAATTTACAAACAGAGGTGGACAACTAAGGATAATTACGACCTCTTATATGGGAGCTACTGATGCAAAAGCGGTTGAGTTTTTAGCTTCATTACCAAATACAAAGATCAAAGTTTCTTACAATACCAGTAACGAAAGATTACATGCCAAGGCGTATTTATTCCTAAGAGGTACTGGCTACCATACAGGATATATAGGTTCGTCGAATATCTCTCGTTCTGCATTAACGAATGGCTTAGAATGGAATATTAAACTAACAACAAAGGAAGTTGGGCATATTATTGAGAAATTCAAAAAAACATTCGACACTTATTGGCAAAATAGTGAATTTGAATTTTACGATTCTAAGAATGATCTAACTAGACTGAAGAAAGCACTTAAGGTTGAACATCATTCGAGCAAGAATCCTTTCACTACATTTTTTGATATAAATCCATATAACTTTCAAAAAGAAATACTCGAAAAACTAGATGCTGAGCGTAAGGTTCACAACAGATTTAAAAATCTAGTTGTTGCAGCTACAGGTACTGGTAAAACAATGATTTCTGCATTTGATTTCAAAAAATACAAACAACAAAATCCTACAGCTAAGCTATTATTTGTAGCACATCGGAAAGAAATATTAGAACAAGCACAATCAACTTTTCAAGCTGTATTACGTGACTCAAATTTTGGTGAGCTATGGGGAAATGGTCAGGAGCCTGAAAAATATGATTGTATTTTCGCTTCAGTTCAGACTCTAAAAAATAGGCTAGACACTTTATCCTTATCAGAGTCGTTCTATGATTTTATTATTGTGGATGAAGTCCATCATATTAAGGCTTCGAGTTATCGCCCTGTTCTAAATAAGTTTAAACCCGAGATTTTACTTGGACTTACAGCAACACCTGAAAGAATGGATGGTGCTGATATTGTATCAGATTTCTGTAATGTCATTGCTGCTGAAATACGATTACCACAAGCATTGAATAAGGGTTTACTATGCCCATTTCAATATTTTGGAGTTACAGATAATGTTGATTTATCTAAACTGTCTTGGCAAAATGGAAGATACATGCCAAGTGAACTAACTAAAGTTTACACAAAGAATGATGATAGAGTTAGGCATATCATTAATAATATTGAGAAACACATTGCAGAACCTCATGAGGTAAGAGCTTTATGTTTTTGTGTCACGCAAGATCATGCAAAATATATGGCTGAAAAATTCACCTTAGCCAATTATAAAGCAGATTATTTAACAAGTGGAAATAACGGTGTAAGAGATCAAATAAAAACTAAGTTCCTCAATAACGATATCAATTATCTTTTTGTTGTTGATATCTTTAATGAAGGTGTTGATATACCAGAAATAGATACAGTATTGTTCTTAAGACCAACCGAGAGCTTAACAGTATTTTTACAACAATTAGGTCGAGGTTTACGACTATCAGATAATAAAGATTGCTTGACAGTACTCGATTTCGTTGGCAACTCTCGCCCTGAATATAATTTCGAAGGGAAATTTAGAGCTCTTATTGGTAAAACGAATACGTCAACTCAAAGTGAAATTGAAAATGAATTCCCTCACCTACCTTTAGGCTGTTCAATTATCTTGGAACAAAAAGCGAAAAGTTTTATTCTAGAAAATATTAAACGTGCTTTAAATCTAAATAGGAATCAGTTGATTCAAAGGATTCGAGACTTTAAACACAACACTAACTTAGAGTTAACACTCAAGAATTTTACAGAATTCCATCATATTCCGATCCATCAAATTTATAAGAAACGAAGTTGGAAACGACTTTGTGCGAACGCTAATGTCATTCAAGATTTTGAATCTAAAAACGAAGCTGAGATATCTAGAGCAATACAAAAAAAATGGCTTAGTTGCCGTTCGGCTTCCTATTTCACCTTCATCTTAAATTGTATAAAGAATAAGTTCCAACTGCACTTTGAACAACTGTCAGATTCTGAAAGATCTATGTGTCTGATGTTACATTACGATGTTTGGCAAGATGCTGGTGGTTTTTCTGATCTATCAGAAAGCATTAAAGCAATCGGTCAGAATAAAGTTCTGGTAGATGAAATGAAAGAAGTTATAGAATTACTCTTGGATAAAATAGATTTTATTGAGCAAGAAATAGACCTAGGTTATCCGATGCCATTACAAATTCACGGCAGGTATATTCGCGATCAAATATTATCAGCTTTTGGATTCTATTCATTCGAAAAGAAACCAAGTTCGAGAGAAGGTGTTCAGTACTTAAAAGATAAAAACACTGAGTTACTTTTTATAACACTCAACAAATCAGAGAAAGACTATTCTCCAACAACTCTTTATAATGACTTCGCATTAAGTGAACGCATTTTCCATTGGCAATCTCAGAATTCAGCTCGTCCTGATAAAGGGAAAGGTGAAAGCTATATCAAACATCAAGAACAAAATAAAAGGATGCTACTTTTTGTAAGAGAAGCCAATGAAGATCAGTATAAAAACACAATGGGATTCGTCTTTTTAGGAGAAGGTCAAATTATAGATCATGAAGGTGCAAAACCAATGAATATTAAATGGGAGTTACAAGAACCAATGCCTCCTTATATATGGAAGGAATCTGCAAAAATGGCAATTGGTTGATGTTACTTATAGTCCGTGGTTCTAGACCTCTTCTTTTAATATTTTTACATTAAAAATAAATATGACTAATATTAAATTTGAATATCTTTTTCGTGATGAAAATAATTATAAAGAATATGGTGAAGTTATTTATTCTAATCCTTCAAAGCTATCATTAAAACTTATCAAAAAGCACATCAAAGAAAATCTTATTGAAGATCTCTGGTTTTATCCAGACAATTGGGAGATTCCAAAATTTAGTTTCCATAGAATATCAAACTTAGGTACAAATAAACACTTGTGGTATGAATTTGTAGCTATTACCGAAACTAAAAGAGATATTACATCTATTGCAAAGATTGAAGAGCTTATTGTCAATGTTAAAAATAGATTGACATGAACATCATTAATCAACTTGAGATAAAATATATTAGATCTTCTAAAACTATTGAGAAATTAGAATTATCTGATAATAATAAAAAAACGACCTGCTATATCTACAATTATGAAGGCAATCATTATAGGCTTTTCGAAGATAAAGATTCATTAAATGCTTTCTTCGAATATGGAAACGAACCAAAACTATCATTTGAAAATGAGTTTGATTTAGATACATATCTACTCACAAAAAAGATAAAAGCATAAGATAACTTCAGCCTAAGCTAAATCTTATGACGAGGTGTGGTTCAAGTTTATTGACTTATTATTAATAACCTTATAGGCAGCCTCTATCAAAAGCCTAAAGCTGTTTTAGGCTTTAAAAACAAAAATGATTAATATTGCATTGTCTAAAAACAATTGATGTTAAAAATTAAGAAGTATTTGGTGAAGTAAATAGGCTGTGGTGTTCTACCAAGCTTATCCTCTAGTATAAGTCAGACATAATCTTGTCGGACTTATTTTCATGTCTATACATTAGTAATTATTTGAAACCTGGCATTAAGCGCATACAGCCGTTTATGTCCTGATTTCGAACACCAAAATTTTTAATATCATGAGTGAAGAAAATAAATCAATCCACGAATTCGATATCAATCTAATCTGCGACTATTACGCCAATCTGGAACGACAAGGGCCCGGCAGTCCGGAAATCACGCTTAAGGCATTAAGCTTTATCGATAACCTTAAGTCCAATTCGCAAATTGCCGATATTGGCTGCGGCACAGGTGGTCAAACTATGGTTTTAGCTCAGCATACCGAAGGGCAAATCAGAGGCATCGACCTGTTTCCCAAATTCATCAATTTGTTCAACTCCAACGCCCACAAACTAAATCTTCAGGATAGAGTAAAAGGCGTGGTCGGTTCTATGGACAATCTAAGTTTTCAGGAGGAAGAGTTAGATTTGATATGGTCGGAAGGATCAATCTATAATATCGGTTTTGAGCGAGGCCTTAGAGAGTGGCGAAGTTTTCTTAAAACTGGAGGCTATATTGCTGTAAGCGAAGCAAGCTGGTTTACCGAGCAACGTCCTGCTGAGATCGAGACGTTTTGGATGGATGCTTATCCTGAAATAGACACCATTCCCAATAAGGTGGCACAAATGCAAAGCGCAGGTTATATGCCGATTGCCAGCTTTATGCTACCAGACTCCTGCTGGATCGAAGACTTTTATGAGCCACAGCTTGCAGCAATGGAAGCCTTTTTAAAAGAAAATGCAGGCAATACTCCAGCCGAAGAATTCATTGCTAACCAGCGTCACGAAATACAACTATACCACAAGTATAGGGCGTACTATGGCTATGTATTCTATATCGGGAAGAAAATTTAAATTAATTAGTAAGGATTGCTCTTTTTAAAAGCAATCCTTCAGTCAAATGAAACACAATGAATAACTTATTATTATATGGTTGGAACGAAGTATTGTTTCAACAAAAGCAATTATCAATTTATAAAGATTGCCTACATGGGCGCGTCTCACTAAGTCATAAAACCTGCTACGAGGTCATTACAGAACAAGGCCTATTCACCTGTGAACTTTCTGGAAATATGCTGCACAGTAGAGATTCATCAGAATATCCCTGTACGGGAGATTGGGTTCTTTTTCAGCCGATTGATGCTGACAAAGGCATCATTCTCGACTTATTAGCTCGTAAGAAGACGCTTTACCGTTTAAAAATTGGAAGCAAATCTGAAAAACAGGCCATCGCCTCGCATATCGATAAAGCCTTTATCGTACAAAGTCTTGACGATAACTTTAACGTACGACGCATTGAACGCTTTCTTGTTCAGCTTGCCGATGAAGCGATACAGCCCGTATTGGTACTGACCAAAACCGACTTGGAATTCGATAGAAATGAGGTAGAGAACGCCCTGAGTCACCTATCGCATAAAATACCAGTTTTCTATACCAGCACGCAATCACCAGCTAGTATTGATACCTTGCGAGAGTTCATCTCGCCAAGTGAAACGGCAGTGTTTACGGGGTCTTCGGGCGTTGGGAAGAGTACCTTAATTAATGAACTTTGCAAAGAGGAAATTCTACCAACAGCTGCGATTAGTGATTCAACCGGAAAAGGGAAACATACGTCTACCCGCAGGGAGATGATTCTTATGGAGCAATCAGGCGTTTTAATTGATACGCCGGGAATAAAAGTTTTTGGTGTGACAAGTGATCATACCGACAGCCTTTCGGAAGTGTTTGATATTAATAGTTTTGAAGGACAATGCCGTTTTAAAGATTGTCAGCATATCAAGGAAAAAGGCTGTGCTGTAATCGAGGCTGTAGAAAATGGAAATATGGATACAGGGGTATATAACAACTACCTTAAACTTCGAAAAGAAGCATCTCATTACACAGCGTCTGTCCACAAGAAAAGGAAGCAAGAAAAATCTTTTTCAAAAATGGTAAAAGAAGTCAAAAACAATCCTTTAAAAAAGTATTGATTCTTGTCGATATACATTGCGATAAAACTAAAACCTCCCAAGCGCTTGGGAGGTTTTTTTGTGCTTTATCAATTCAATTTCCTACGAAGAAGCATCATCCAATTCTTTCCGAAGTCGACTGATCGTAACCGGTGATACGCCCAAATAGGACGCAATATCTTTTAAGGGAACTCTTTCTTTTACGTTTTGATTGTTCCCTATTAAATTGAGGTATTTTTCTTTAGCCGTTAAGGCCTTGTATTCGTCCAATTCCTTTACGGTTTTTATAAATACGTACTCCATAAAACAACGCCCCCAGTTTGCCCAGTCCAAATAATCTTTAAACAAGGCTTTTACATGAGAAATTTTCACTCTATAAAACAACGAGTCTTCCATCAACTCGGTCGTTTCGTGCATGTACGACATATTGATATATGAATTTAGAGAGAAACAGATATCTCCTTCGAAACCGAACCAAACCACCTGCTTGTTTCCTTTTTCGTCGATATAATGATTCTTTACAGCTCCCTTTTCTATAAAATACAAATAGGGCGATGGCCTGTGTTCATGAATCAGAACCTCCCCTTTCTTTAGTCGGAATACTTCAAGCTCATCGGTAATCAGATTTTTGCTTTGGCTTGATAGCTTATGATACCGTTCGATGGCTGACATCACATTTCTCATAACAACAATTTTTGATTGGGACTTAACAAATGTAAAGCAAATTGCCATTAGACTAAAATATATTTGCAGCGAGAAAATCAGAATATAGAAATATAACGACTCGCTTGCATCAGTTTTTTGTTTTGCCACATTTCACAGCTTGAAATCCGAAACGCTAGTTTCGAAAAGCGTACAAAACAAAAGATGTAAGCTATAGGATAAGCTTTCGTTTTATTCCCATTTCATTTATTAACAACACATGTATTTCAATATTGGGATACCTCACTATGGGCGCGCCTATGTCGCTTATTATTGGGTTGCCCTATTGGAGGTATGCGTGTCAATTTTACACTTATTATGAGATTTTGGAAGCAAGAGGCTGGTGAATACAAAAAAACACTTTCGTTGAGTATTCCTGTGATTATTGCACAGGCAGGACAGATTACCGTCGGATTAATAGATAATGTAATGATTGGTCAATTGGGGACCATTCCTTTTGCAGCAGCATCTTTTACGAATACTTTATTCAGTTTGGTCTTGATATTCGGGATGGGCTATTCTTTTGCATTAACGCCACTTATTGGTAAAAGCTGGGGCGAAAAAGATCACGTTTCTATTGGTTCGTGGATTAAAAATGGCCTAATCGCCAATGCTTTTATGGGCGTGGCCTTGGCCTTGCTATTGCTGCTTTTGTATGCACTTATCCCCTATATGGGACAACCAGAATCCATTCTGAAACATTCGCAAGATTATTTAGCCATTCTTATCACCTCGGTAATTCCGATGATGGTCTTTTATGGCTACAAACAGTTTGCCGAAGGCATTGGCGATACTAAAACCGCCATGAAGATTATGCTTTGGGCCAATGTGATAAACACAGTGGGTAACTATGTGTTTATGTATGGCAAATTTGGGGCTCCAGAAATGGGCCTTACCGGCGCAGGTATCGGGACTTTAATGGCTCGAATATTTATGGCTCTCGCTTTTATAATACTTTTCTATAAAAATCAGAAATACCAGCTATTCTTAAAACTGTATAAGCAATCGGCCTTTTGTTGGGGCAAATTTGTTCAAATTATAAAACTGGGAATTCCTTTGGGCGGTCAAATTGTTATGGAAGCCAGTGCTTTTGGTTTATGTGCCATTATGATGGGATGGGTAAGTGAAGTCGGCATGGCTGCACACCAAATAGCCATTACCCTTTCTACATTAGGTTTCATGATTTATCAGGGACTTGGGGCAGGTACTACCATTCGTGTGAGCCACTATAAAGGCGAGAATGATAAAGATGGAATTATTCGATCCACAAAAACGGCTATGAATCTAATGTACGTCTACTGTGCCTTTTCTGTTCTTCTATTTGTAGGTGGTCGCAATATACTTCCTCTCATGTTTACAACAGACATCACGGTTATAAAACTGGCTGCACAAATGCTAATCGTTTGTAGTGTTTTCCAATTGGTTGATGGGATTCAAATTATTCTTGCTGGAACCTTAAGAGGGGTTGCCGATGCTCGGGTTCCTGCCATCATCACCTTTATTTCCTATTTCATTCTATCCATACCCTTTAGCTATATGTCGGCTTTTGAATGGGGCTTTGGTGCCGTGGGTATCTGGTTCGGGTTTCCGGTTGGATTAACTCTATGCACTGCTCTTTTCCAAATGCGATATAAATACATTCTTAAGAAAATCTAATCGGAATCATATTTCCTCGATAGAGAATTGATAATCAAATCCAATAATATTTTAGAAGAATCAGAATCGTACGGGCACGCCATGCCGTGGCCCAACGGGAATTATTCAAGAATAATTAACCAATCAAAACTATTTCCCCCATTGCGAACCAAGCAAATCGATAATCATACCAAACAATATTTTAGAAACAGAATCGTACGGACACGACATGTCGTGTCCCAACGGGGATTATTACAGAATAATTGGCCTATCAAAAAGAATCCCCATTGCGAACCAAGCAAATTGATAATCACAGCCAATAATATTTTAGAAGAATCGGAATCGTACGGACACGACATGTCGTGTCCCAACGGGGATTATTACAGAATAATTGGCCTATCAAAAAGAATCCCCATTGCGAACCAAGCGAATTGATAATCATACCCAATAATATTTTAGAAGAATCGGAATCGTACGGGCACGACATGTCGTGCCCCAACGGGGATTATTTTATACAAAACGATCGATATTTTAATTTTCATAATACAGATTATTTCCGTAATTTCTCAATTGCTAAATCATTGAAAAGAATGAAAAATCGTAAACACATACGGCTTCGCAATTTTGATTACAGCTCACAAGCGTGGTATTTTATTACCATTTGCACAAAAAATAGAAGACATACTTTAGGAGCAATTGAAAATGGGCAGATGCACTTATCACCAATAGGAAAGCAAGCCTATTTATATTGGAACGAAATACCCACACACTTTCCTCATATCGAATTAGGCGAATTTATAATCATGCCTAATCATATTCATGGCATCATCGGCATCGTAAATAAGCCTAGTAGCACAGTACCTATGCGCCATGTCGTGTCCCAACGGGAAGAAATCAATACTAAAACACTAAGCCAAGGAAGCCATGGCGTATCCCAACGGATATCCAAATTGGATAAAACCAACCAATTTGGGAAAACCATCGCAGGATCTCTATCTGCAATAATAGGCCAATTTAAATCGACATTAACCCGATGGAGTAGAAAAAATGGGCATCAGGATTTTGCTTGGCAAGCCAGATTTCACGATCATATCATTAGAACTGACGGCGCTTTTCAACGCATATCCAATTACATTAAAAATAACCCTTCCAATTGGCAAAAGGATAAATTTATTTCCCGCTAATCCATTTCGTACGGAATCGACGAAATATTGTACGGACACGACATGTCGTGTCCCAACCAGGATAATTCAAGAATAATAGGCCAATCAAAAAAAAAATCCCCAAATATCAAATCAAGCGAATTGATAATCATACCCAATAATATTTTAGCAGGCGATACCGTACGGACACGACATGTCGTGCCCCAACCAAGATAATTCAAGAATAATAGGCCAATCAAAAAAAATCCCCAAATATCAAATCAAGCGAATTGATAATCATTTCCAATTATATTTTAGAAGAACCGGAATCGTACGGACACGACATGTCGTGTCCCAACAGGGAAAAATCATAACTAATATCGAAGAAAAAATTGGAAAATTTATTAAATAAGCCAGCAGAGCCAATAATAAAAATCATATTCTTTTGATTAAAAAAGGCATGGTAATTGTTTAATGCACATCGTTATCGAATCATCACCTAATCTAATAATGAATTGCTATGAAAACTAAGTTTTGTATTGCATGCACACTTCTTCTTCTATCTGTTGCTTTTCTCTCTTGTGACACTAATAGTTCTGAAGAGATCCACCCTGTTGATCCTGTTTTTAATAATCTATTTGTTGTAGATAGAACCGTCACCCCTATTGAGGGACTTATGGTATCTTATCAGAAAAATTCATCAGATAAGACTACAAATAGTACTAAAGTAGCCTATCCCCTAGATATCTACTTATACGGTTCTCGACCTCATTTTAAAGATCTTTCTAATCAGAATTTTAAGATGCTAGAAGATTCTGCTCCCATGATACATTTCAAACTCTACACATCGACAAATGGCAAACCCGATTTAGGTAACTATATTTGGGATAAAAACAGCTCCGAAGCAGGTTATTGCACATCAGTATGGCATACCACAAAACGCCTGACAGACCGTGTTACTGATAGCGGCATATTAATTCCTACTTACGAACAGGTTGCCGTCTCGAAACCGAATCTTAGAATAAATAAAGTGGGCAACGAGGTTTATGAATTTATTTTTGATGCTACAGATTATAATGGTTCACAAATTTCGGGCTATTACAAAGGTAGAATTAGCCTAACTCAAATCTACAGTGCGGACTAGATGATGTGACTTTATTTAATTCTAAATGTATTCCTGTGAAAGCTTTGTACCGGTATTTTTCAATTAACTGCTTATTATGTTTATGTTTGCAAATCCTCGTCTGAAATTGGTAGATTAAATTTACCTAATGAGACTGGAAATGCGTTTTAAACAAGAGTAAACTATGAGTCAGATTGAAAATGCCTTTGAGAAAGCCTCATTGGATTGGATAATAGAGGAAGTGAAAAATAAAGACAGTGAAGTAAGTGCCAAACTTCTGTCGCAGGTTTTAAATATGGCTAATAATACCGCGAACTATTACAAACGAGGTAAGAACTCGAAGCGTTGGCGAGCAAAAACCATTCGAACCTCTGCTGTTATACTTGCTGGAATAGGTATTCTTCTCCCCTTGGTTGAGGGAACAGGTTGTCCTGTATTTCAGAATGGTATGGGTTATAAACTTTCTGTATTGATGTTTGCCATAACAGGTATTATCACACTTTTCGATAAACAATATGGTTATTCATCGGGGTGGATAAGGTATGCACATGCCATGCTTTCAATAGAACGTGAAACGGAGCAATTGCTCATACAAATCCCCCTTATTTTAAATAAAGAGGAGAAAGAATTAACCGTTCTAACTGCCATTAGAGATTACGCAGAAGATTGCTACGACATTGCTGAAAAAGAAACCAAGGAATGGGCAGATGAATTTAGAATGGGGGTTCAGAAATTGGATAAAATTATTGAACGGGGAAACAGAAGAAAGTAATCGCATAAAATTAAAATCAATGATGCCGTACTCCTGAGAGTATGGCATTTTTTATGAGTTGCACCAAGTGAATAAGAAGAAAGCGACAATCAATTCATTTTGTTTTTAAACTGTTCGTTGAGCTTCTCTTGTTGGCTTTTTAACTTGCCAACTAGGCTTTTCACTTTCACCCACACACGCTTTCGGCGACTAGGAATTGGCTCCACAATAAAGTCAGAAAGAATACCTACAAACTCAGGGGCTTGTAGGTAGCCAAAGGATTTATGAGGATTTTTTACGCCATTAACTTCGTAGGTGTTGTTCACCAAAATATCGATGGGATGAATGCCCTTGCCGTTGTAAAGAAAATCGTCGGCCAACTTGTGGTGCAAAGCCACATGATCGGTAATATCAGCCAAATTGTACCACTTGCTACTCAGTCCTGGAGGGCTAGCCAAAACAGGTAGTCCATTTAATTTCTTTTTTTGCTCGGCGGCAATTTTCCCAATCACAATGGGTAATCCGAGCGGCGAGCCCATTGTAATTAAAGTATCAATATTGATTTCAGGAACCAGAATATTTAAAACATCGTAAGTAATAATACTACCCATGGAATGAGCCAAAATCATGATTTCACAGCCTTCATATTTTTGAATTGCCTGCACCAATCTGTCCCGAATTTGATCTCGAACATGCACTGAAATCTCATTGTTCTCTGAAGCAGTCTCGCTGTAATAGGCATCTAAATCGGGAAAATGATTTTTAAGAATGCTATCGGTAATAAAATTGTAATTGAGTGATTTATCCTCATTCAGAAAAATATCACTGAGTTTATCGCTGATAAAGCGGGTCACTTTCTGACGAATAGGATGTGGTTCGACTTCGGTATGTTGCTGGGTTTTCTGATATGGCTCGTCTAAATAATAAGGACTGTCCTCATCGTTGGTCCACCTGTCCAAAGGTTTATCGTACAAAATATCGGCCCAATAAACCATTTCGAAAACAGGTAAAGTCTTTAGACATTCTGCTTCAGCAAGGCCTTCGTTCATAGAATCTTTCCACCACTGCTCTAGCACAAACTTAGGAGGCTTATTCCCCAAACCATGAATTCCTATAATAACTTGCTTCATCAATTTCTTTACTTTTTTATCGAATTGACAAAGCTATGATAAATATATGATTCAGCTTAATGAAGAGATTTAAATTCACTTTATTAAAAACAAAAAAATCCACCTAAGCGGATTTAATAAAAAACATTGCTGTTCCTCTAGGCTTAAAAATATTTAGAAACCTTAAGTCTGAGGAAACTGTCTTTTTCAAAATTGGATAATATCTGTTCTTCTTTACTGATATTAGAGAAGAACCGAGCTTCCAATTCTGCCGTCCAGCTGGTTCCAAATCTACGAGACGCTTCCACGCTGAATATTCTACTATTCGATTCTAAATCACTAATAATCCCAAAAAGAATTGAGGCATCCTGAATATCGTTAAAAGCAATTCGACTTCCAATAAAAAGGTCGTTTTGAAGAGCTGTTAATGCAAATTCGCCGCGCTCGTCGTATAAATACTCACCTAGTAAACCGATATCCAAACCATTGCCATCGATATTGCTAAAGGTATATTCTAGCCCAGCTACCATGGCATAAAAATCCTGATGATCTGCTTGTCGGTATATCGATTCCAGTTTCCAAAGGAAAGCATTGTGGGTAATTTGTAAGTCGAGCCCCGTTTGATTGATGACAGGATAAAAAGCCTTCATATTGCCCGTATTATCGAATACGAAAGCAGGTTCACGCCCGTTGCCATAAAAGTGCGAAAGCCCAATATCAAAAGCATTAATATAATGCTTCCAACGTAGAGCAAGATCTTGCCTCCACTCTTTGGCATGACTTTCGTAGCCAACTTCATCTTTATCAATTGCTGTTTCAAAGCGCAAACGCCCATTAGTTCCTGGAAACGTTCGCTTGCGATGGTAAGGCAAATAAAAGAACTCAAAAGTCCCAAGTTTAGAGGTGTTCCAAGAAAACTGAAGCATGGGCTGTCCTAGTTTTTCTTCGCCATCAAATGATTCTACGGCGTCGGTTTGGTTAATAATGTCAACCAAATGATTGCTCTCGGCTACACCCCAATACACTTTCTTGAGACCGAGGCTCAATTCCCAATTGTTCTTCGCTTTCTGATAATAAAATTCGCGAACATCTATATGTGTTCTTTCATCGTCACGATCAATTCTAAAAAAAGCAGACATGTTAATACTTTCATATCCTTTGTTCCATTCTATGGTATATTCTGGCTTAATCGCCAATGAAGGAAATTGATCTTTTTGACCTTGAAATTTTGCCTTATCCCAATAGTAACGGTACTCTCCTTCCAGTTCCAATTCGAACTCGTGGCTCACATCTCTTTTCTTTTTATGCTCTTGAGCAAAACTATGGCTCATAAAGACAAAAATCAGAATGGCTAAATATAGGTGCTTTTTCATCTATTTATAATTCATTTTTATATTGAGATAAAACTTGCCATTCTTTAAATTTCAAGAATGGCAAGCTTCATTAGATTGTTATTTCCCAGCTCTTTTCAATGCCACTTCAGTAAAATCGGCTTCTCTTAGGTTTTGCTCAAAATCGTAATCGCTAAATTGCAATAGGGTTTCTTTATGGGTTTGATGATTCACCATATTAAAAGAACCGGCACGCCAGAACTTATTTTTATAAAGCTTGTATTCTGAATAAGTCAAAGTTTTTAATAGTGCATTTTTACGATCGTAGAATTCCACTTTCTCAATACGATAGCCTTTATCTTTATTATAAGTCACCAATCGTTTGGTATAACCCGATTTTGGATCAACTGGATCTTGTTCCACTCTTAGAAAGCTTCCCTTTTCGTCAATAAATTTATAACTATACTTTTCAACCTCTTGCGAGGAAAGATCTTCGTAAGCAAACTCGCTCCCTACAAATGGTCCCGACTTATTATTAGATGAAATTCGCTTGATTCTTTTGATAGATGGCAAATACAACCATTGATCATCAGATCCTACTTTGTGGGTAAAAGTTAAAGTTGCGGTTCCTTTTACATCTTTCGGACTATTAAACACGATTAAAGACTTATCGCCGTCTTTAGTTAATTCTAGCGTTTTTGTAGACAAATAACGTTCACTCAACTGACCATTTTTATTTTTCAAAGTCATTTTTAATTCTACGATACTGCTCCCAAAACCCAAATCGGCTTGTTCTGCCAGTTTTGCTATTTCCAATCCGCGATTGCTTGTACTTTGAGCTGAAACCAAATTGATTCCCAACACGATTAATACGATAGATAATGCTGTTTTCATCTTATTATAATTTTAATATTTTAGAATTTATTTTGTTTCAACAGGTATGCTTTGCACTTGTAATTTCGCTTCCAAATCCGCAGTATCTTTCTTTCTGCTTACTAAAATTAAAAGTGCTGGCAATAGAATAAAGTCGATAATTAAAGCTGATAAAATAATGATAACCGTTATTTGGGCCATATAACTGTTAAGGGCAAAAGCTGATGTTGACAGAATACTAAATCCAGCTAAGAGTACAAGAGTTGTTGTAACCAGTGCCTTTCCAACCGTTTCGAAAGCATAAACCACCGCTTCTTGTGCATTATAATTCAATTCGCGACGTGCACGCAAAAACTTACTCATAAAATGCACCGTATCGTCAACTATGATGCCCAATGTCATACCAAAAACAACAACCATTCCTGTATTGATTGTTCCATTGTACATCCACCAAACTCCAAAGCCCACCAAAACAGGTGCTACATTAGGAATGATACTTAAAAGGCCCAGTTTAACACTTCTGAGAGCTAGAATTAGGATTAAAGAAATCAGCAATAAGGCTACAATATTCCCTTTTAACATACTATCCGCCTGACGGAAACCCAACTTAGAAAACATTAAAGTGGGACTCACTCCTATGGCTTGCATATATTCAGGAGCGTTCTTTTTAAGCCAATCTTCTGTTCTATTCGTAAAAGCAATCATATCAGCACTCGAGCTATTCTCTATCGTTACCGTAACTCTTGTTTCCGATTTGTCCACATTTATCTGATTGTTTAAATCCAATCCAAAGGGTAAGGACATTTCGTACAAAAGAAGAAACTGTGCTGCTTCCTCACGAGAATCTGGTATTCGATAAAAGCTTTCATTATCGCCATGCATTGATCGATTTATTCTTCGAGCCACTTCACTAAAAGCATTCACATGAATGACTTCAGGCTGCTCATTCAACCAATCCTCAAACTCATTCAGTTTTTTTAAATATTCAGGATTATTAATTCCACCACTCTCCCCACTACCAATTGAGTATTCAACATTATAAAATCCAGTCAGATTTTCATTCACAAAATCACTATCAGCTCTAAACTGAACCGATTCGTCGAAATACTCTACAAACTCATCATTAAAAACATTCTTTGTAGCCAAAAAAGTCAAGACACTAATTACAGCCAATGATAAAACCGTTAATCGTATAGGATTCTTTCCTACAAATACACCTAAACCTGTATACCAACTGATTTTCTCAACTTTTTTAACAACTGATTTTCGAACAGGAAATACCAACATTAAGGCAGGTAAGGTAATCGTAGAATAAACAAAGGCCATGCCCATTCCAAATGCCGTAATGTTTCCTAAATCCCAAAATGGAGGCACATCGCCAAAATTCATGGTTAAAAATCCAACAACCGTTGTCAAACTGGTAATTAAAACGGGCATAAAGTTAAGTCGTAGGGATTCAATCATGGCTGTTTGTTTATCCAAACCATCTGTTCTTATCTTCTGTAAATAAGTAATCAGAATATGAATACTATCGGCAATAGCCAAAGTCAATATCATGGTTGGAAAAACCGCTGATGGTGGTGTTAGTTTAATACCCATAATACCAACAAAACCAATCGCACTCATAATAGAAAATAGAACAACAACTAAGGTTGAAAGGGTTGCATAAATATTACGCGTTAATAATAAAGTAACTAAAATCGCTACCAAAAGCATCACTACCGTTAGCATTAAGTCTTTTTGCGAAGACTCGAAAAAGGCTGTGTTCAAAGGCACAAGTCCTGTAGTGTAAACATCAAATTGGGGATGTTTCTCCTTAAACTCATCAATCATTTTACGAGTTGCTATCGTCACCTCTGGAATCTCTTTGGCACTATCGATACCTGGAAGAATCACCGTAATATTTACGGCCGTAACCGTACCGCTCGTATTGATAATACGATTAAGTAATAAAGGTTCTTTCAAAGCCTTTCTTTTAATCTCTGCTATTTCCTTGTCCGTTTTTTTTGCCGACTCGTAAGATAAATCATCAACATAAAGATCATCTTCGCTGGCGCTGGTGTGTTGGAAATTTGTCACCGCATCAACTCTCGAAGAATAGGGCGTATTCCAAGCACTCGCAGTCAGCTCTTCGATTGCTGTCAAATTTTCTCGTGTAAAGATATCACCATTCTTGGGTGCCAAAACAACAATAACATTATCGTCCTTGGTGTATTTTTCCTGCAAAGCATCGAAAGCTTCGAGCTCTGGATTCGATTCACTGAAAAAAGTATGATAGTCGCCATCGAATTCCATATTCCCTTGCGAAGCCAATCCAAAAGTGAGCAATAAACTTACAAACAAAACGGGCCATTTAAATCGAATCACAAATTTTGCCCATCCCTTGGCAAAGCGATTCATTATACTTTCTGTTTCTTTTGTTTTCATAGTGGTTTTAAATAAATTGACCAGTCGTCTATGATACATCTAAAAAGCGACCAGTCGTCTAGTTGTTGCGTAAAAAATTTTTATTCTAAAATTTGATGGATTATATGAAGGATATTATCAATAGGCTCAGAGCTTTTGAACTCTTTCATTGTAATCATAGCACCTTTGCCTGCATTTTCGAAAAAAGAGACCAACTGCTTCGCTCCAAATTTTGTGCTGATTTCGCCTTGCTCTTGAGCTTCCTTTACAACTTGAACAATGCTATTTTCTACAAATTGACTAATGCCTGCCATTCGAATTCGGATGGCTTCGCTGTGTTCCGACATTTCGTTACTCAAATTACACCCTAGACATCCCATAGTACAATTCAATTTCTCTTTTAACATGTTACTCCTAAATTCATAAAAATTTAAAAGTCTCTGTTTGGGAGACGGACTACTGTTTTGTAAAACCTCAAGGGCTGGTGAAAAATTAGAGTCGAAATATTTCTCCAGTGCCTTTACTGCAAAATCTTCCTTACTATCGAAATAGAAATAAAAAGAACCTTTGGGAATATCAGCAAACTTTACGATATCGTTAACACTGGTTGCATTATAACCTTTCGCCCACAACACCTCAATACCTTTTTCAAGAAGGTAATCTGTTTTTATATCGTGTTTAGTTGTTTTAGCCATAATGCATTTGTTTGTCACAAAAGTATGACCACTCGTCTAGTAATCCAAATTTATTGGCAATAAATTTCAAAACACCTATAATATTGAATTCACATACGACATTGAAATCCCCCTAAACACAATAAAACCTAAGCAGTAAGGTGTCATTAAATAGTTTATCTACAACTATTCTCTTCCTAGATTAGAAAAAAATTACATCGAATTATATAAATCAGCACAAAAAACGCCTCTAAAACCATCGTTTTAGAGGCGTTTCTCTGTAGCATTCTTCTCTAATAATCTCCAACACCTAGCTAATGTCTGAATCAGCATCATCTATTCATATTTTAATGGACATGGGACTTAATATGTCTTCTCATCTTTTTAAAATCAGTGGCAACTGAATGTTTCGATTTTGTTTCCTCTTGTTGGTATTCCATATAAAGAACCATCAGAGAACCATCCCCACCATTAAAAACACCCGTAAGCATTGATACTTCTTCTATTTCAAACGCATCTCGAAAAACAAATAGTCCATCTTCTTCTGAATCCAAAACATAGCGTTCGTTCATATATGCAATTAAATCATCTGCATAAGTATCGTGTACAATTACCAAAGCGAACATTAAAGAATCACCTGGAGTAAAAAGATAGGCGATACTTGGGGCTTGATCAGAATAGTTAGCATACTCAATGGAATTCGTATAAGATTTATCTGGCTCTCCAACAAGATTGATGAGATCGCTTCGTGATATGCTCCAATCGGTAATTGGGTCGGGATAGAGATTGTATCTTCCCTTAATTTCAACTGGAATTTCAATAACACGATCATGACTCGACACCTCAATGCTTGTTTTTCCAACTTTATTGGCTGTTAGCAAACCTGATGATAATACATTGGCTAAATAGGTATTGTTAGAGAGGTAGGTAATATCAAAATCTGATACAGCCTCAATCTGCATCACATCCTCTGGGTATAAGGAAATTTCTGATATATTGATTAGAAGTTCTTGTGAATCATCTTTACTGCAAGTGAAACACAATGAAGAAATAACGACAATAAATAATAGCTTTCTCATTATATTCAATTTAAAATGATTAATTGTATATGATCACTTTCTAATTACTTGAATCTTATTTCTGTAAGCCTTATTAAACTGTTATTTACCCTTAAGGTGATTATTCCATTCTCTATACATCTACCCTTTCAATTGACAATTCTAATTTCATACATTCTTGTATAGAAAAACTTATTCTTTACTTAAGTTACAAAATATACATTAACATTCATATTATAATTTCGTTAGCATCAAATTTCAAGAATTCTGTTTTTGTAAAATTCAAATTCGATATAAAGCACTCTTGAAACACCAATGCACAAAAAAAAACTATTCACAACAAACAAAACATCATTAAACACCCCGTTTACTACTATTTCAACTTTTAAATCAAAAAAACTTACAGCGGAACCCTATGAGTCAGCTGTAAGTTAAATTGATGCTTATTTTTTATTAATGGCTTTGCAGAAGGTTACGTTATTACCATTCCACAAGTCACTTTCGGGAAGCACATTCTCATAAAAACTTGGTTTCACAAAATCATGATTCTGGAGAATGTTCCCAAGATCGTCGTGTGAGAAAAAATGTGTCCAAAAACGATAAATCTTAAGAGTCTCATCTTCGTCGAGCACCAAGTGCTGATAAAGAATTACCTTAGCCTCGTCGTAAATAAAAGATTCAGAAAGCGCCATATAGGGCTTGCTATCCCAAAAACCACCTGTCGAAACCTCCCAGTTTTTGAGGCTTATTTTATTTTGAATGTTTTTATCGTTGAGAACATCAAAAATAAAAATACCGCCTGGCTTAAGTCCTTTTTTAATCACGCTAAGTAGTTGTTCCCTTTCTGTAGGAAGTAGAGGGCCAAAGTCTGTAAAAATCAGAATAACTAAATCGAAACTATTTTCTTCCAGCTTTAGATTTAAATAATTCTCCTTCAAATAAGTGATATTAAGTTTCTTCTTTGAAGCCTCATTTCGTGCATAGTTTATTGAATTCTCAGAGAAATCAACCCCTGTAACCTTATGCCCTTTCTTTGCCAATAATTCAGAATAAAGTCCTGGTCCGCAGCCTAAATCAAGTATATTAAGTTGTTTCTTATCTGTACTCTTCAGTATCCAATCTACAGTGCTGATAATTGTTTTTGTTTTCCGACTACCAAGGTCGAGTTCCCCATTCAGGTGAACATGAAGCAACTCTTTGGAAATATGAGGGTCAGTCCACATGACAGAATTCCCTTTTTCGTATAGTTCTGGTCTTGTCATCTTGTTATGAATATCTACTAGTTTCATTTTGTGACGTTTATTCATACCAATTCACAAAGCATAAGGCTTTTGCTTATGGGGTAAATAGTATGAGTTCTAAAATCGAAATTAATTGTATTGAAATTTGATGTAGCAAGGCACTCTCCTTTAAAGAATAAAGGTTTGCATTGAATCATTTCAATTGGCTTCAGGATTGAAGCGTCGTGTATGTGGATTATTTAATCATAACACTACAAAAGTATTTAAATATGACGACTTACAAAATATTCCGTTTAATTAGATAGAATGTCTTCATTAAGTTATATTGATATTTGAGACTAAAATTTTCTATCACAAGGTCTGCTTGGGTAGCTTTCCAATAAAAGCCTATCTGTCAAAAAATCCTTGACTTACTATCAACATGAGCGTAACTTCAATATTCCTTAAAAGCATGTAGCTAAATAAGCACTCATTTTCACCAATACACCACAGTCATGAAATCAAAGATTGCCTTATTGCTATCCGTATTTGTGTTTGCGGTTATTTCTTGTGAGAACAACAACAATTCCGACAAACTGATCTCTATCAAGGCTGAGCCAATTTTTATGGATCTCTCTTCGTATTATTCTCAATCCTCACTTAAATCAACCAATGGAGAAGGTATACCAGAAAATTTCCGTGTTTTCAAAGCTGAGTATATCACCACTGGCGAATCGGGTAAAATTGGTCGTACAATTTTTTTCATGAATGTTGGCAATAAGAAACTCGCTTCAGATTTTGTTCCACATTCTGCTTATTCACTTGATGGTACTACAGATATAACCTATTATATTGATGAGAACAGACCCAGCCTCGATCTTCCTATAATCGAAACAACGCCAGCTATTCAAAGAGCCATGGCAAGCTGGGATAAGCTGACTTGTTCAAATCTAAATATGTTTCAGTTACCCTACTCGGGAGGGCAAACAGGCTTTGTGGCAGCATTGTTAGGCTTTGGAGGTAGCTTCGATTATTTTGGTGACATTATGCATTGCGGCTGGTTACCCCGAGAATTCTTCGATATACTTGATGTTGATGGAGGTGACTATATTTTAGGTGTAACCTTTACCATTATTTTTACTGATAGCGATTTCGATAAAAACAAAAAAGCGGATGTCGCATGGCGAGAAATATATTATAACGACAATTTTAGTTGGAGGATTGGGGATCATTACGATGTCGAAACAATTGCCTTACACGAGGCAGGTCATGGCTTAAGTCAGGGACATTTTGGTCAGGCCTTTTTAGATGAAGGGGCAGATAAATTGCATTTTAGTCCACGCTCGGTTATGAATGCAACCTACTCGGGAATACAAATAAATATTGCAAAAACCGATAAAGCTGGACATTGCAGTAATTGGGGAAACTGGCCAAAAAATTAATTTACATATTTTCGATGATGATGGGCTTAGGTTTTTATTGGGGAATTTTATGTCTACGCTCCCATCAAACAAACGAAAATCCTCCTAATCATTCGATTAGGAGGATTTTTTATAAGGTCTATATATTTAACTAGGACATTATTCAAAGAAAATACCTAAAGGCTGAGGTAGCGTTTTAACCGTAAATGTTGTTGTACTGATAGCGGTACATCCATTTCCATCTGTAACTTGCAGCTGTAAAGTATAATTTTCTGGTGATAAAGGATTACCGTCGCTCACAACATTGTAGTTTTGAATGTTTACAGCACTAGCTGAATTCGAAACATTTATTGGAGATGTAATACTGACATGTGGACCTGTGAGTTCTGTCCAATTATAATTGTAATTGGCAGACCCACCCGTAACTGTAGCCGTTAATTCAAAATTGACAGATGTTGCATTGTAACACAGACTCGTGTTATCAGCAACAATATTTACTGTTGGCAAAGCAATAATAGTAATTGTTATTGCGACAGGGTTACTCGTTTCATTTAAGGCAAGATCGTGAACTGTAAGGCTTCCATTGTAAACGCCTGGATTTGCTCCCGCTGGTACTATAATTGTAATTGGGCTAGCTCCTAGAGTAGCACTTAATACATCTGTAAATCCCTGAACTTCCGCAGTGGCATCAAAATCGATATCGTATTCATCGGGGTTGCCTATTGTAGCTGAATAAGTCAGATTGGTACTCACGTCTCCAGAGCAAACATTAGCATTGGTTAAATCCAGAGTAATCGAAACCGCAGGTCCATCATTACAATCTCCGGTACAATCACCTAACTTAGGATCTATTGTTCCATTCCCATCAATACCTCCTTCAATTACATTTCCTGTTCCATCAGAAATAATGGTACCACTATTTTCAACACCTGTACTTGCATTAATGGTACTCCCGTTCTGCATCTCAACTGATGCTCCATTTTTAATAACAACACCATCACCTGTACTTGTAAAAGAGCCACCATCAAGAAGTATACTACCACTCCCCTTAACTTCTAATTTACCTTCAGCTATAATATCACCTGTAATAATAACAGTACCATGATTTGTAATGACCCCATTCATGGCCAAAATATCTCCATTAATCCTTAAGATAGAACCGGGATCAACATCGATATTACCCGTTAAAACATTGATATCACTATTAATAGTCAGGTCACCATTATTTTTCACTTCGATATTACCACTCACAGTCCCTACTGTACTATTTAATTGACCACATTGACTGCTTACTAAAATCCCATCTTCAGCATTCGTGTCAACCACGCCAGAAACACAGCCAACAACATCAGTTTGACTATAAGCGCCTACAGCAGAAAAAAACAGAACTCCTAATAGTAAATAACGAACATTTGGCATATCAGTGATTATTTGTAGTTAACGAATGATCACATCTGTTTCTTTAGTTCTTCAAACCCAAATCTCTATAATAATTCTTCCCCTCCAGCTAAATATACGAAACAAGAATGTCTTTAACATATTCATGCAATACCTTAATTTACACACTTTTAAACACAAAGTCAATACAGTAACAACACACCTGTATTCTAAACAGAAACGTTATTTCACAAAATAAAGATCCTTTTGTCCTTATTTATTTACTGTTCGAAAATGAATAGCAGGCCTAATTTTACAAGGGAAGTACTAGATTATATGTTCTCACATCTAGGAATCATAACACATTCTATTATGATGGGTAGTTTTGTTGAGAAATAATTCAAAAAAAATTGAACATTAAGTGAAATTCAAAAAAAAGAACGCATTTATAACACATTCATACAATGTGTTATCTTTAGAGTCAGCAACTAAATTTGCACTTGACTGCTTAAACCATTAGAACAGTTTCAACTATAAACTGAATCATTATGGAAAAAATATTGAAGAATGCCAGAATAAGTTCTAACAGAAGAAGATTCCTAAGATCAGAGATAAGGATTTGTAGCTAATAAAATCTTAATTTTAATATAAATGGAAAAATGAGATTAACCTTTTATGACTATTGAATTTAATTCAAGATCGTTATCTGTGAGTTTAAGACAATAAAAAAAAGCTGACAATATAGTCAGCTTCAATCTCTTGGTAGCCCCAACAGGACTCGAACCTGTATCTAGTGTTTAGGAAACACTTGTTCTATCCCTTGAACTATGGGGCCATTGCCCGACAAAAGTATTTAAATCTGATTAATTAACAAAAACATGCAAGAGAAAAGGAAATTATTCCTTGCTCAGATTTAAAAATGAAAGTAATATGTAGATTAATACTCGCAGTTTAATATTAGAATATTAAACATATTTTGTAAGTTTGGTGTAGATCAAAAAACAATTAAAATAATGGGACAAAATTATCCCATCACGCAAGTAAAGAACAAGCATCTAATTTTCAATCTCATGAAGAAATTTATAATTGTACTACTTGTCGCTTTCAGCCTACCGAGCCAAGCACAAAACACGAAAATAGCTATTCTCCAACAATTCCTTTCCGACGTAATTTCGATTGATGGTGAGACGCTAGATCAGCAACAGCCTATCATTACCATAAACGAAATAGCACAAGCAAAAGCTGATAAAGCTATAGAGATAACTCGTGAGAGCATTGGTAGATCTTTGCTAGAAGCCAAGAATTTTAAATATTGCCTGATTAGCATTGATGGACATACTCTCATCAGAGTTCTGAATTTTAAAGATAACAGTCCGAGTGGCGCTTGGCGTACGGCTATGCCATTTTGCAAAGGCTATATCCAGAGATCTGGTGTTCTTTATGAAAAAAAGGATTATCTGAAAAATTTGATAGGTAGACCTGACTCCCAGGTACGAATGATGTATTTATTCAACTAATATAGAAAACTTCGGTCCGTCAATAGAGCCTTTTTTACACCTTCACTTTTAAGATACAAGTCACTTTTCTCTTCAAAGTTCGGGAAGTTATAATTACACTTTTTCTTCTCTTTTTTCTGCTGCCATTAAAACTCTCATAGGCTGAATCATCCACTAACATTGACTTGGAGAGTCTCGTCTAATTTTTATTTCCTAAATTAAAGTTGCAACTTATATCCAATTTAGTCCTCATAATAAGCTAAATTTGTTCAGAATGTCCTTATTTAATTATATTCATTCTTTATTTTAATAAATAATTCCTTTTTTTACCTCAACAATTCACTTAAGATTAATTGTTCACCTTAAAGTTTTAAAACTTTTACAATTCATTCAGATATGAAGAAATTCATAATCCTACTAACTATAGCTTTCACACTATCGAGCCAAGCTCAAGAAAGCAAAACGACAGTACTCAAAGAGTTTCTTTCTGATATCATTAATTTAGATGACAAAGTATTTAACGAGGCGCTACCAATCACTAGCTTTAAGCAGCTAGCTCAAGATAATGCAGCCGAAATTATCAAAATCACTCACAAAAACATAAAATTAGCTTTAAGTGAAGCTAAAAGATTTAAACACTGCCTTATTATTGTGGAAAACCACACACTAATACGAATCGTAGACTATGAAGATTGCAGCCCAAGTAACTGCTGGGCGACTTGCATGCCCTTAAGCAAAGCTTATATTCAAAAAGCAGGCTTACTCAACGAAAAAAACGATTACTTAAAAAACGTTTTAGGTTGTCCTGACTCCCAAAAAAGGATGATATACTTATTCAACTAAAAAAAGAGCTTTGGTCCATCGATCAAAGCTCTTTTTTCATTTATAATACGAAAGATTTGCCTATTGAGATACATTATCCTTAATCATAAAACGATCGTAAAGGAATAAGGCTACTACCGCAACTAAACCTATCGCAAAAATAACATACCAAATCTGAGCAGGATGATACTTCTCCCAAAGGTGATGCGTCAACTCTATGCTAGACATATTCATTTTCTGAGCTACTGCATCGAAAAAAGCATTATTCGAAAGACCAGTAGGTATCGATAAATCAAGACTTGCAGCCTCAGCTCTAACAAACTCAACTTTATCTGAAATTTTCTGATAAACATCACCTGAAATAATACCTGCCAATACGTTACCAATAAAAACAGGAATAAATGAATATCCCATATAAATAGCTTTCTTATCGGAAGGAGCAATACGTCCAATATACTCAGTAATTTTTGGAGAACCCGCCATTTCACCAATCGCAAAAATAAATATAGCCCCTATAGTAAACATTACATTCTGAGTCATCAGAGTCAGGGTCATTCCAATAGCACAAACCAAAAAGCCAACCATCATCGAACTTAGTGGTTTCATCCTCATAACTATGGAAGAAACTACTATTTGAAAAGCAATAATAAATAAAGCATCAGCATTAGTAATAAACTCGGCTTCCATTTGTCCATTTGCCGTTCCATAATTATCGCTAAAGAAAGGCATATACTCACTAAAGAAAGCGTAAACGCTAGAAGTGTCAACCCACTGTGCAATAAACACTGGAAGAGTGAAGAACAACTGCAAATACATGGTCCAAAAACCTGAAACAATTACCAAGAAAGTAATAAACTTGGTATCCTTAAATATGCCAGTTGTGTTATTAAAAACTGATTTATTCGACTCTCCAATCGGCAGTGTATTAACAAATTTTGCCCATCGGTATGCTACTTGCTCACCATAAGGAAAGAGTAGACGCACAATAAACAAAGGTCGTTCTATCAACCATATTACTAGAAAAATACCGAACAAGGACATAAATATCAATGTCGATGCAATAAGAGTTTGAATCAAATTCCAGAAACTATGGTTTGTAACATCTTCTTTTTCCTCTCTTGTTTTAGGTTCTTCAAAAAAGAAAAGAAGGAGAAAGTTTACTAAAATCATAGCTGCGGATATATAAAATATCAGATGAGAACCTTTAAATAAAAGAGTTACTAATGGACCAAAGAAAGCTCCAATGTTCACCATCATATAAAAAATACCAAATCCAATGGATGAGTTTTCATCGTTAGTCGTTTTAGCAACTGTTGCCGATACAATAGGCTTAAATAATGCTGCACCGAGAGCTAAATAGAGATAAGCGATAAAAACGCCCGTATAAGTATCAAGCTGAGGTAAGAGCAGAAATGCTGATATGTAAATAATGAATGATAAGAATAAAACCCGTTTGTAACCAAACTTATCGGCTATAGACCCTGTAATGACGGGTAAAAAATAGAGAATTCCTGTACCCACTCCCATTATAATTCCCTTCTGTGATTGGGTAAACTCGAGACCTCCTACATCTGACGATCCAGTTAGGTAATTGGCAAAAAGCATAAAGAAACCATACCAGGCCCAACGCTCAAACAGTTCAATTGTATTTGCAACCCAAAACGTTTTTGGGAAACTTTTCAAAACTTTAACAACACTCATATCTATATATTTTCGGATTAAAATCAAACCAAAAAAGCAGGGGTTTACACATTAGTTCCCTGAGAAAACGCAACAAACATCATTTAGAACTTAATCACAATCCCATTTCCATTGAATAGGACTTTCTGATTTTTTCTCTTGTGAAAATAAAGACCTGCAAAGTAACCGATACCACCACCTAAAACAACATCGGAAAACCAATGTCTATTTCGGTACATTCTGGCTAAACTAACACTGGCTGGAATCACATAAATCCATTTATTGTATTCTTGCGCAAAAGGTGTGAACACAGACCATGCCACAAATGCATGTCCCGAAGGAAAAGATTTGACATCATTACTTCTTCCGTTAAAAGCATTAAAATGCATCGATCCGCGATTCATATCTGGACGAGATCGTCCCGCAATAAACTTGGTACTTTCTGTTAATATTGCCCCACATATTAAGGCCTTAGCTGAATTCATAGCTGTAGTTGCCAATCGTTCATCATCAATAGCAGTTGCAATAGCCCAAGTGGCCAGTGTGGCTGGCGCCAGAAACTTTTTCTCCCCAAATTCATTACTGATATCGGTAAAACCATCGAGAAAACCATTTTGATTATGAGTCATCCCATCCTTAGCCAACTCATCGAGTAAAAAAGCGGAACCTAGCAAGCCTCCAAAGATTAAAAGATTCTTCTTTGAAAAGACCTCCTTCCCTAAACCTGGATTTAAACGTTGAGATTTCTTTTTAGCCGAAAGCTTACGCTGTTCACAGTCTACAAATTGTGCCTGAGAGTAGCTTGCAAAAAGAATTAGGAGCAGACAAAGTAAGCCCCAATGTTTTTTATTCGAGAGATACATTTTCGTGAGTTTTATGAAACTCAACAAAAATAGAAGAATTAAAGAAGACAGAAAGGATAAGTACAAAAAAAGCCGCTCGAAAAATCGAACGGCTTTTGCTCCCTTTCCTGGACTCGAACCAGGGACCCTCTGATTAACAGTCAGATGCTCTAACCAACTGAGCTAAAAAGGAATAAGACTGATATTTATTTTTAAAAACCTCACAGTATCGGTTTTTGCTCCCTTTCCTGGACTCGAACCAGGGACCCTCTGATTAACAGTCAGATGCTCTAACCAACTGAGCTAAAAAGGAATACAACTGATATTTATTTTTAAAAACCTCACAGTAT
>Ga0209272_10000479_pt1 | contig 32820 bp, 20 predicted proteins | sample tdDd002_FD_187125 | JGI IMG/M metagenome (GOLD analysis project Ga0209272, IMG submission 187125) | Marine sediment microbial communities from the Atlantic coast under amendment with organic carbon and nitrate - tdDd00.2 (SPAdes)... | ecosystem: Environmental > Aquatic > Marine > Coastal >... | reverse complement strand
ATTGTCGCCTCCTTGCTAAACGTGATTACGACTCACTAACAAGTATAGAATGATAATTCAATCAATATAGTAATTTTAAAAAAGGCTCTTATTGATTCTTGAAACCCTCTGCGCTTCTACATGTTCAAGGTATACTACTGATCGGCTTTCTTTTTCCGACTAACGATATGGACTTTATTGCACTTTCTCGAATTAGCTTAAAACATCTCACCGTTTTACATATGATGCTCAGCACTCATAGCGTAACTGGTACTGCCCAAGCCTTGTGTGTGACTCCCTCAAGTATCAGTAAAACACTCTCCCAGTTAAGAACACAATTGAAGGACGAGTTATTTTACCGGGATGGTGCATTGCTAGTCCCAACACCATTTGCACTTAATATTGCGCCGCAAATCCATACTATTTTATCCAGTATGAATGGCATATTGCATCAAGGTGAGTTTAAACCAGAAACATTCAATGGCACGATTTCTCTTTCGATGAGGGAAAGTACTTTTGAGTTGTTCGCAGACAAAATAAGCCAAATATCGACGTCATTGAGCGGTGCCAACCAACTTAAGATTTATGCAAAAGAGCAGATGAATTTTGACGCCTTAATTCGCGGCCAAGTCGATTTCATGATACTGCCTCACGATTTGAGCCAGCCTCCGACACGCAGTCGTGATCTTGTTTGGCAGCAACTTGCCAAAGACGAGATGGTCTGTTTAATGAACCCTGACCACCCTCTAGTAAATCAAGAGCTAACCATTGATTCCTATCTCGCTTTTAAGCATATAGGTATTCAAGATAAAGACTTGTCTGAGCCCTATTTTGAACAAAACTTGAAACAGCAATATGGGGAAAGAAAAGTCGCGATTTCTGTGGCGGATTTTGGCTCTGCAGCGGTGATGAGTCACCAATCTGATTACCTGCTTACGAGCTCAAAGATGTGGGCAGAAAAAGCATTTCAAGCACGAGGATTAATCCAAAAGTCGCTGCCTTTCGAGTATGGCAAGGTCGGCTACAGCTTAGTATGGAATCAAGCGAGCTTAAATGACCCTGCACTACTATGGCTTCATCAACAGTTGCTGAGTTAGCGCACCTTAAAGGTACACTTGAGGCAAATGAATCGTCTGTTCTATCAACACTTTTAAGCGTTGATAGAAGCTTTCCATTTGCGCTTCACTGCATTTCTCCCACCCCAAAGCCTCTCCAACGACACCGTGGTGCTGAAAAGCGTTCAACCTTATCTGCACAGACGGTGGTAAAGTACGGATTAAACGAGCGATACTAGCAACCTCGGCATCTAAATCACTTTTATTCGGTATATGCAGCAGTCTTAGCTCATGAAGTTTTCCAGCCTCAGCAAGCAGCCTAATACTTGCAATCACTTTATGATTATCTCGCCCCACTAGCCAATGGTGAGTTTCTTGTTGCCATGCTTTTAAATCAATCATCGCTCCATCTAAATAAGGCATCACTCGCTGCCAACCAGATTCACTCAAAAAACCGTTACTATCAATGAAACAGGTTAAATGAGATAAACTGCTGTCCGTTTTAATAGCTTTGAATAGTTCAACGATAAATGGCAGCTGTAACGTCGCCTCTCCCCCTGAAACGGTAATGCCGCTAATGAAAAGTGCGTTTCTTCGAATCACTGCTAGCAATTCAGTGACATTGTAACTAATTGTTTTCGGGCTTGAGCTGTTCGGACAAACATCAATGCACTTATCGCATTGAGTGCAAACATCTTGATTCCAATTAACTTGATTGTTTTCGCCCGAGGTTAACGCTCCAGCTGGGCAAACAGCCACACAATCCCCGCAATGATTGCAGTGATTAATCGTATGTGGATTGTGGCAATTGATACAATTGAAGTTGCAACCTTGTAGAAAGAGGACCAAGCGATTACCCGGCCCGTCTACACAGGAGAAGTTCAGTATACGACTGACTGTCGCCCGTTTTTCCATTTGAGTCTTCACAATCTACGAATAGGTTGGGGACGTTTCCATGCTAACAACGCGCGGAGTACGTTCCAAGATGCCGGTATTTTTCGCAGCTTCCGCCCCTAAGAAAGTGGTGTTTTTGCGTGAACCAGCCTCTGCAAATTTTTTGATATCAGACAGCTTTATCATGTAACCCGTCACGCGAACCAAATCATTAGAAGCGACATTCGCAGTAAACTCTCGATACCCAAGTTGAAGCGCTCCTTTACACAAGTTAAACATCGCTTCAGGATTGGCTTTAACTGTTTCATCAATGGTCAAAATATCGCTGATGCCCGAAGTATAATATTGATGATGTTCTGCGTTCGCTTGAACGTATGTTACTGGATCAGGTTCTGTGCCATACGGAATTCGAACACCTGGCGTCACCCCTTCATCTAAGCTGATACCACCTTGAGCATGTAGAAGAGCCTTCCCATCCAGCCCATATTTTACTGGAGACTCATCGACAATCTGTGCCAACTTAGCTGAGATCTGATGGCCTAGTGTATTCGCTACTTTTGACTGGCCGTACTTTCCGTCTACTGACTCTTTTTCCAGCAATACATTTACCGCTTCAGCCATTCCGTAAATGCCAAACATTGGCGCAAAACGTGACTCATCAATTAGACCTTCTTGCGTTAAGAAGCCTTTAAAGAAGTTTGATTTCTCATGTAAATGCGCGCTTCGAGCGTTGATCAACTCAATCATCAATTGACAATATTGGGGTAATACTTCGTTAAGGAAATCGGCTTCGCTCGACGCCTTCAGTGCCACTTCCTTTAGATTCATCCTTACTAACGTGTTTGAACCACCGGCAAGTGGTAACGAGTTATAGCAACTTACAATCCCGAAACGTTTGTCACCATAGCTCGCAGCATGCATCGGATAATTTGCGACATGCGGTTTGCTGCATTCACAAATATTCGCGGTTGCCTGACGTAACAAATCATCCGATGTTATTTCAGGGTCATACATAAAGGTTAAGTTTGGCGCGATTTGTTTTAGCTCGGCATCGACTCTTAAAATGGTTCGGCAAACAACGTTGTCTTTCGGGCCAATATTCACGTGCATAAAAGCATCAGGAAGTGTTCTGTCTAACATGATCCAGAAGCGTTTCAGCTTTTGATAGAGTTCTTCTTCACTCAAGCTACCGACATATGGCATCAGCACATCGTCCAGCTGACCAAGATAAACCGGAATGTTGGTTACTGAAGGGACATGGTGGTAAATAATGGTGAGCAGGTTTAACGCGTCATCAAAATCTTTTGCGGGTTCCAGCTCTAAGTATTCAGAGCCTTGTTGAAGAAATTTCGCGTAGTCTGGTAATACATAACGCGGCTTAAATGGTGCGTGTCCCTCAAACATGTCACACAAAATACCCTCCTCCATTGCTTTTGCAACGGGTGCGGAGATGTCCATGTATGGTAGATGACTTTCAGCTTCAAGTGCGAGAAAGAGATTTTTCTGTTTAGGGTTGAGGTTCGAGTCGGTAACAATTGATTGGATACGTTGCTGAAAAGCGCTAAGTGATGCAGGCATGATGATTATTCCTTGTTATTTGTATGGATTTAATCACTAACGCCTCATGTCTACAAATGAAATTAAGTACTCACCACATTTCCAAATTGGAAACATAAAGACAATAAAAAGCCCGATACGAGATCGGGCTAATTTGACCAACCTTAAGCGGAATTACAGCTTGAAGCGTTGAATCTCTTGCTCTAGTTCATGAGACAGTTCCGATAGCTGCGCAGCTTGAGATGCAGCATCGTGTGCTTCATCGGCCAAGTCATTAGAAACGTCACGAATACCAACTGTATTGCGTGTAATTTCAGACGTTACCGACGCTTGCTCTTCCGCAGCTGAAGCAATCTGAGTCGCCATATCGCTAATACGTTCAACCGCAGTTTGAATTTGCGTTAAGCTGACGGCAGCAGAGTCCGCGTCCCCTACACTCGTATCCGCTAGCTGACGGCTATCACCCATGATACCCACAGCTTTACCTGTTGTACCTTGAAGCGTTTCGATCATCTGTTGAATCTCTTTCGTCGATGCGTGAGTGCGTTGACTTAGAACACGAACTTCATCTGCAACAACCGCAAAACCACGACCTTGCTCGCCTGCACGCGCTGCTTCAATCGCTGCGTTAAGAGCAAGTAAGTTAGTTTGTTCAGCGATGTCTTGGATAGTCGAAAGTATCGTACTGATGCTATTGCCGTGTGTTTCTAGCTCTTGAATCACTTCTGTCGCAACTTGAACTTCTTGAGCTAAGTTTTGAATAGAACTCTGAGTCTGAACTACCTGTTGACCACCGTGAACACACGCTGTTACTGCTTCAGATGAGTTTTGAGCAGTATGATCAGCGTTGCCCGCGATTTCTTGTGTTGCTGCCGCCATCTCATTAATAGCAGTCGCCACCATATTAATTTCATCTTGCTGGTGACGAATACGAGCACTGCGCTCTTCTGCATGTTGAGCCGTTTGCTTAGCTTGTTCAGACAGTGAAGCTGAAACTAGGCTTAGCTTAGATACCATGGCGTGCATGTTACCAACAAAGGTATTGAAGTTAGTTGCGAGTTGACCCACTTCATCGTCGCTGCGAGGTTCTAGGCGCTGGGTTAAATCACCTTCACCTGATGCAATTTCTTCTAGCGCTTTAGACACTCGGCCTAAATCACTGAATAAGAAGTTCACTAACCAAGAAACAACCATAACTACGATTAGTGTAATGACAATCGCAGTAATAATTAGGTCACGTAAAAGCTCAGTGTGTGCTGCTTCTTCTGTTGTACGGTCCATTTCAATGGCAAAGATCCACTGAGTGTTAGGTACTTGTCTAAAGAAGTAGAGTTTCTCGCTGCCATTACGTTCTACGATTTCAATAGAGCCCGTACTTGCAGCCTCTTCGATAGCACGAAGTGTTAACTTATTAGACAATGTGGTGACTGGCTTAAGCGTCAGATCTTTGTTTGGGTGAGCTAGGAAAGTCCCGTCTTGGGTATCAATCAACATTGCATATGCGTTGTCACCTGCATCAAGGTTGATCACGTCATCAATCAACTGATCGATAAGAACATCTGCACCAACAATACCGACAAACTCACCGTTGCGACGCACAGGTTCAGCAATCGTTACAAGAAGAGCATTGGTGATCGCATCTTTATACGCTGTAGTAATAATTTGACGACCTGCCGCGTTGGCATCTTTATACCAAGGGCGAGTACGTGGATCATAATCAGCGCGATTACGTTCTGGATGTGAACGATACATACCACCTTCCGGTGTGCCTAGGAAAATGTCATCAAAACCACCCGCTTTACGAGATTGCTGAAGGAATGGGACAACATCAACTTCCTGACTGTAGTCGTTAAATGCGCTAGAGATATTTTTTCGGATTTCAATCCAATCAGAGATTCCCTCTGAAGCTGCGGTTGCTAGACTTTCTGCGCGGGCATATACGCCATTACGGGTTTGTTTAAAAAGTTGGTCTGCAGAGAGCCATGTTAGTGCACTTGCCATAAGCACTACGGCCAATAGACTTGCACCAATCAATTTTTGCTTGAGTGATAATTTCATGGATAACATTCGCCTGGAACAGTGGAAAGGTGCGCATATTATCGACATTTTACACAAGATGCACGAACATTTGACAACCAAACAACTGCCTGTAAATAGCTGAATTACTTACAAAATATTGACGTCATCTTTACGTCGAAAAGATTAGAATCAGCAATAAACCGATAACTATTTAGTTACAACCTCTTCCCCTAAATGCTCACCGTTTGCTTCTGGTTGACCGTGTATTGAATAATACCGATCAAGTAGCTCTTTGCCGTAAATAACCTCGGTTTGCATATGCATAACTAACAATACAGAAGCTAAAACAAACGAAACGATATTAAATCTTTTGGTTATCCTCGCTCGTTTTGTTGGAGAATAAATTGCGATTTGCAGAGTAACGAGAATGAAAGGATAAAATATGATGAGAGCTAACAATCCTCCCAAATAGTTGGAGATCGCCATTGGTGTGTCAAAACCCATAAACTTCTTCCTTATTCGATGTGGTAAGACCACTATAAACTAGGCGAGGCACATAGGTTGGTCATGACAATGAAATCTGAGAGTGACTATACAGCTTACTGAAAGTGTGGGTTAAACGGTATTAAAAGTGACGCATAAAAAAAGCCGAGCAAGAAGCTCGGCTTTTTATTTACGAAGAAGAATTACTCTTCTGAGTCGTTATCTTCTGCTGGCGCTTGAGGCGCTTCTGCATTTGTCTCTGCGTTTGCTTCAGTTTCAGTTGCTTCTTCACCTTCTGGTAATTCCACTTCTTCTACTTCATCAATACGCTGTAGACCAACAACACTTTCATCTTCAGCGGTACGAATCAGAGTAACACCTTGAGTATTACGACCCACTTGGCTTACTTCCGCAACACGTGTACGAACTAGAGTACCAGCGTCGGTGATCATCATCATCTCGTCGCCTTCTTCTACTTGAACTGCGCCAACAACTGGACCGTTACGATCAGAAACCTTGATAGAAACAACGCCCTGAGTCGCACGACCTTTCGTTGGGTATTCTGCAAGTTCAGTTCGCTTGCCGTAGCCATTTTGTGTCACTGTTAGAATGTCACCTTCGTTTGAAGGAACAATCAGAGAAACAACTTGGTCTTCTTCAGCTAGCTTCATACCACGAACACCAGAAGCAGTACGGCCCATAGGACGAACTTTATCTTCTGCGAAACGTACTACTTTACCCGCTTTAGAGAACAGCATGATATCGCTATCGCCGTTAGTAATATCTACGCCGATTAGAGAATCGTCATCACGTAGGTTAACCGCGATTAGGCCGTTTGAACGTACGTTTGCAAACTGATCTAGTGACGTCTTCTTAACAGTACCGTCACCGGTTGCCATGAAGATGAATTTCTCCGGAGAGAACTCATCAACTGGCAGGATAGCTGTAATTCGCTCACCTTCTTCTAGTGGAAGAATGTTGACGATTGGCTTACCACGAGCAGTACGGCTCGCTAATGGCAATTGATATACTTTCAGACGGTAAGTCTTACCACGTGTAGAGAAACAAAGGATGTTGTCGTGGGTATTCGCCACTAGAAGACGCTCAATGTAGTCTTCTTCTTTCATCTTCGTTGCACTCTTACCTTTACCACCACGACGCTGTGCTTCGTAATCGCTTAGGATTTGGTACTTAACGTAACCTTCGTGAGAAAGAGTCACAACAACGTCTTCACGTGCAATCAGCTCTTCCATGTCGATGTCATGGCTTGCTGCAGTGATTTCTGTACGACGAACATCACCAAATGCATCACGAACCGTTTCTAGCTCTTCACGGATCACTTCCATTAGACGCTCAGTGCTTGCAAGAATATGCATCAGCTCTTTGATTTCGTCTAACAGTGCTTTGTATTCGTCTAGGATCTTCTCGTGCTCTAGACCTGTTAGCTTATGTAGGCGTAGATCTAGAATTGCTTGCGCTTGTGTTTCAGTCAGGTAGTACTGACCGTCACGGATACCAAATTGGTCTTCTAGCCAATCTGGACGAGCCGCATCGGTACCTGCACTTTCTAGCATTGCTGCTACATTACCCAGATCCCAGCCACGAGCGACTAAGCCTGCTTTAGCTTCTGCTGGTGTTGCTGCATTACGAATAAGCTCGATGATTTCATCAATGTTCGCAAGCGCAAGCGCAAGAGCTTCAAGAATATGTGCACGATCACGCGCTTTCTTCAATTCAAAGATAGTACGACGTGTGACCACTTCACGGCGGTGATCAACAAAGCACTTCAACATATCTTTTAGGTTGAATAGCTGAGGTTGGCCATTGTTTAGCGCAACCATGTTGATGCCGAAAGTCGTTTGCAGTTGAGTTTGTGCGTATAGGTTGTTTAGAACCACTTCGCCCACTGCATCACGCTTACATTCAATAACAATACGCATACCGTCTTTATCAGACTCATCACGTAGTGCACTGATGCCTTCTACTTTCTTATCTTTAACCAGTTCAGCAATTTTCTCGATCAGACGAGCTTTGTTCACCTGATAAGGAATCTCAGTAACAATAATGGTTTCTTTGCCATTCTTGTCTGCTTCTACTTCCGCTTTAGAACGCATGTAGATCTTGCCGCGACCAGTTTTGTACGCGTCTACGATGCCTTTACGACCACTGATTAGCGCTGCCGTCGGGAAGTCAGGACCTGGAATGTAGTCCATAAGCTCATCAATAGTGATTTCTTCATTATTGATATAAGCAAGACAGCCATCGATCACTTCGCCAAGGTTATGTGGCGGGATGTTGGTTGCCATACCTACCGCGATACCAGAAGCACCGTTAACCAGTAGGTTAGGAATTTTAGTTGGAAGAACTGCTGGGATTTGCTCAGTACCATCGTAGTTAGGTACGTAATCAACAGTTTCTTTGTCTAGATCAGCCAAAAGTTCGTGGGCGATTTTCGCCATGCGAACTTCGGTATAACGCATTGCTGCCGCTGAGTCACCATCGATAGAACCGAAGTTACCTTGGCCATCGACAAGCATATAACGTAATGAGAACGGCTGAGCCATACGTACGATTGTGTCGTACACAGCGCTATCACCGTGCGGGTGATATTTACCGATTACGTCGCCAACTACACGGGCAGATTTTTTATATGGTTTATTCCAATCATTGCCCAGTACATTCATCGCAAATAATACGCGGCGGTGTACTGGCTTTAGGCCATCACGCACATCTGGAAGAGCACGACCAACGATTACTGACATCGCATAGTCAAGGTATGAACCTCTAAGCTCATCTTCAATGTTTACGGGCGTGATCTCTTTAGCTAGATCGCTCATAGAGCCATTATCCCTCTATTTATAGATCGTATGTACAATACGTTTAAGGTGCAAAAATATAACACACAAATCACCACTTCGGCATCACTTTCCCTCTCCTTTTATCAGGTTGTGAGCTTGGTTGTGAATCAAATGCCGAGAAATTGCACACTGAAGGTTTATCTTGCTGATTAGTGGCTAGATTTTCATCACACCAACATAAAAGTGACTTACTCTATGGTGAGTTGGTTTTAAGGCGTTATAATGCTCCCCTATTTCAAGGAAGCGGTACAACACAGAGTAGTTATGACACAAGCACAAAACGTCGACCCAAACGAGATCAAAAAATTTGAGGATATGGCATCGCGCTGGTGGGATTTGGAAGGAGAATTTAAACCTCTGCACCAAATCAACCCGTTACGTCTGAACTATGTCCTAGATAATGCAAACGGCCTATTTGGCAAGACTGTATTAGATGTTGGCTGTGGCGGAGGTATTCTCGCTGAGAGCATGGCGAAAGAAGGTGCTATCGTCACTGGTCTAGATATGGGCAAAGAACCTCTCGAAGTTGCTCGCCTTCACGCATTGGAAACTGGCACCAAGCTGACTTACATTCAAAGCACAATTGAAGACCACGCGGCAGAAAACGCGGGGACTTATGATGTGGTCACTTGTATGGAAATGCTTGAGCACGTACCTGACCCTCTTTCTGTGATCCGCTCTTGCGCAGCTCTTGTTAAACCTGGTGGGCACGTTTTCTTCTCAACTCTCAACCGCAATATCAAATCTTACTTATTCGCGATTGTTGGTGCGGAGAAGCTGTTACGCATCGTTCCTGAAGGGACTCACGATCATGAGAAGTTCATTCGCCCTTCCGAACTCATTAAAATGATCGATCAGACTCATTTAACCGAGATGGGTATTACCGGCTTACACTACAACCCGCTGACAGATAGCTACAAACTCGGCAATAATGTAGATGTTAACTATATCGTCCATACTCAAAGTTTTTAACAGAAACTAAACACACAACATATGGCGGTTATTTATCAGGCGGTAGCACAAGCTCACCGCCTTTTTTAGTGCTTTTTTAATCAATTTTTGCAAGGTTGATTCCAATTTAGCCAAGCGCCAAATCGCACCATAATTTTACCAAAGATCAAGGGATTTTTTTTTGTTTGTGGTTACTTCTAAACCGATCCCAAAACGGTAATTTTGCACAATCTTATCTGCTCTTATTTCATCGGTTAGTAGTCACTTACTGTTTTTTTTATTTTTGTTAGTTATCCACAAGTCATCCAAGATCTCCAACTTGAAATGCGCCAAAGATAGCACTATCTTGTAACCCGCACTCCATTGAACCCCTATATGTTGTGTTTGTACTACAATATATAGATAGACTTTGATCACAAAGCCGGAACGAATTTTACAAGAATTACACAAAAACACGGCTTTTATCAGTTTTGTTAGGGAAATTAAGCAGAATGAACCAACAACTTACCGTTACCAAACGCGACGGTCGTAAAGAAAGTATTGATCTAGAGAAGATCCACCGAGTGATTGCCTGGGCTGCTGAAGGCCTAGACAACGTTTCTGTTTCACAGGTAGAACTGCGCGCTCACATTCAGTTCTACGATGGTATTACTACCTCTGATATCCATGAAACAATCATCAAATCTGCCGCAGACTTAATCTCAGAAGAGACACCGGACTACCAATACCTAGCTGCTCGCCTAGCGGTATTCCACCTGCGTAAGAAAGCGTACGGTCAATATGAGCCGCCAACGCTATTTGATCACGTAACAAACCTGATCGAAATGGGTAAGTACGACCAACACATCTTGGAAGACTACACCAAAGCGGAACTGGATGAACTTGATGAGTATCTTGATCACAAACGTGACCTAGACTTCTCTTACGCTGCTGTGAAACAGCTCGAAGGTAAGTATTTCGTGCAAAACCGCGTAACGGGAAAAATTTACGAGAGTGCTCAGTTCCTTTACATCCTGGTTTCTGCATGTCTATTCGCAAAATACCCGAAAGAAACGCGCCTTGATTACATTAAACGTTTCTACGATGCGACATCGACATTTAAGATTTCTCTACCTACACCGATCATGTCTGGTGTACGTACGCCTACTCGTCAGTTCAGCTCATGTGTACTGATTGAATGTGGTGATAGCCTAGACTCTATTAACGCAACAGCAAGTTCAATTGTACGTTACGTTTCTCAGCGTGCCGGTATCGGTATCAATGCTGGTCGTATTCGTGCGCTTGGCTCTGAAATCCGTGGTGGCGAAGCGTTCCACACTGGTTGTATTCCGTTCTACAAATACTTCCAAACGGCCGTTAAGTGTTGTTCTCAAGGCGGTGTTCGTGGTGGCGCTGCAACTGTGTTCTACCCACTTTGGCACGGTGAAGCTCAAGCACTAATGGTACTTAAGAACAACCGTGGTGTTGAAGAGAACCGTGTTCGTCACATGGACTACGGCGTTCAGCTAAACCGCTTGATGTACCAACGTCTTGTCGAGGGTGGCAACATTACTCTGTTCTCGCCATCAGATGTACCTGGCCTATACGATGCATTCTTCGAAAACCAAGATCGCTTCGAAGAGCTATACGTTAAGTACGAAAACGATCCTTCAGTTAAGAAAGAAACCGTTAAAGCGGTTGAGATGTTCTCTCTACTAATGCAAGAGCGTGCTTCTACAGGCCGTATCTACATTCAAAACGTTGACCACTGTAATACTCACAGCCCATTTGACTCTGAGGTTGCACCGGTTCGTCAGTCAAACCTATGTTTGGAAATTGCACTTCCGACTAAGCCACTGACTAACGTTGAAGATGACTCTGGTGAAATTGCGTTGTGTACGCTTTCTGCATTCAACCTTGGTGCAATTAAGTCACTTGACGATCTAGAAGAGCTTTCTGACCTAGTGGTTCGTGCTCTTGATGCTCTGCTTGATTACCAAGATTACCCGCTTCCAGCAGCGTACAAATCAACAATGAATCGCCGTACTTTGGGTGTTGGCGTTATCAACTACGCATACTACCTAGCTAAGAACGGCGTTAAGTATTCTGATGGCAGTGCTAACGGTCTGACTCACCGTACATTTGAAGCGATTCAGTACTACCTATTGAAAGCGTCTGTTGGTCTAGCGAAAGAGCAAGGTAAGTGTCCATCATTTGGTGAGACAAACTACGCGAAAGGTCTGCTTCCGATCGATACGTACAAAAAAGACATCGATCTTGTTTGTGATGAGCAACTCCATTACGACTGGGATGGCTTACGTGAAGAAATCGTGACGCACGGTCTACGTAACTCAACTCTAACAGCGCTAATGCCATCTGAGACATCTTCTCAGATTTCGAACGCAACAAACGGTATCGAGCCTCCACGTGGTTATGTATCAGTGAAAGCATCTAAAGATGGTATCCTGAAGCAGGTTGTTCCAGAGTTTACTGAGTACAAAGATAACTACGAGTTGCTTTGGAATATCGGTTCGAATGATGGTTACCTTCACCTAGTGGGTATCATGCAGAAATTCGTAGACCAAGCTATCTCTGCGAACACAAACTACGATCCGACTCGTTTCGAAAGTGGCAAAGTGCCAATGAAAAAACTGCTACAAGATCTATTAACTGCGTATAAATACGGTGTTAAAACACTTTACTACCACAACACTCGTGACGGCGCGAGTGATGACCAAAAAGACGCAGTGCAGCCAGCTGATGACGATTGTGCAGGCGGCGGTTGTAAGATCTAATTAGGATTTACCCTTCAAGGGTTTGAAAGCTTAACAAATTATCTGCCCCTCTTGTTTGAGGGGCATAAAAGGAATTGAGGCATCATGGCTTACAGTACTTTTAACCGAAACAAAAACGACCAATTAAAAGAACCAATGTTCCTAGGTCAATCTGTTAACGTAGCGCGCTACGACCAGCAGAAATTCGAAATCTTTGAAAAACTTATCGAAAAGCAGCTTTCTTTCTTCTGGCGTCCAGAAGAAGTTGATGTATCAAGCGATCGCATTGATTACAACAAGCTACCGGATCATGAAAAGCACATCTTCATTTCAAACTTGAAGTACCAAACGCTACTGGATTCAATTCAAGGTCGAAGCCCTAACGTTGCCCTACTTCCACTGGTTTCACTACCAGAAGTGGAAACTTGGATCGAGACTTGGTCATTCTCTGAAACGATTCACTCACGTTCATACACGCACATTATCCGTAACATCGTGAATGACCCAGGCATCGTTTTTGACGATATCGTAGAGAACGAGCACATCCTAAAACGTGCGAAAGACATCTCTGGTTACTACGATGATTTGATCCAACTAACTAACGACTATCATCGTTATGGCGAAGGTACACACGTCATTGCAGGCGAACAAGTTACAATCAAACTTCACGACCTTAAAAAGAAACTTTATGTTTGTTTGATGTCTGTGAATGCTCTAGAAGCGATTCGTTTCTACGTGAGCTTTGCTTGTTCTTTTGCTTTCGCAGAACGTGAGCTAATGGAAGGTAACGCGAAAATCATCAAGCTTATTGCTCGTGATGAAGCACTACACCTTACAGGTACTCAGCACATGATCAACTTGCTACGTAACGGGCAAGATGACTTCTCATTCATGCAGATTGCAGAAGAGTGCAAACAAGAGTGTTTTGATCTGTTCAAAGAAGCGGCTGAGCAGGAAAAAGAGTGGGCAGAATACCTATTTAAAGATGGCTCAATGATCGGCCTGAACAAAGACATTCTTTGTCAATACGTTGAATACATTACCAACATCCGTATGCAAGCGGTTGGCCTTGGTGCTGCTTACCCTGAAGCAACGTCAAACCCAATTCCTTGGATTAATGCTTGGTTGTCTTCAGATAACGTGCAAGTTGCTCCACAAGAAGCGGAAATTTCTTCTTACCTTGTTGGTCAAATTGACAGTGATGTACGCGCTGACGACTTTAAGGACTTTGAACTGTAATGCCACAAATCAAAATCAACGGAATTACGGCTATTCAATCTAACCCATCAAACACCGTCTTGGAAACAATGGAAGGTGCAGGGTTAGAGCCTGAATATCACTGTCGAGATGGCCACTGTGGCGCATGTCGCTGCAAATTGGTATCAGGTGAAGTTGAATACGTTGGTTTTGCGATGGCGTATGTACAAGGTGATGAGATTTTACCTTGTATTAGCAGAGCAAAAACGGATATTGAAATTGAAGAAGTCAACTATTCGTTAAAAGAAAAACGCGCATAAGTATGCAGTAAAACAAAAGCCCGGAGAGACAACTTCCGGGCTTTTTTGCAATCTAAGCTCGCATATTTATGCCAGACAAAAACTCATCAGCCGTCAACATTGATACTGATTTATCCGCAATTTCTCTTCCATCATCATCAAAAAGTGACAACCGATAACCAAGAGAAGAACCTTTTCCTTTTTCTTCTGGAGCCGTCAACCACATGGAGATCGCATCCAGATTATCTGAGCTAACTGCCTCACCTAAAATGACTTTCTGACTTGCCACTTGGTACCAAACCAGTATTTTAGAATGATGAAACATAACTGCCTCCCTGAACGAAATCTGCGACGAACTCTTAGTGTAAGAGGAATTGTTGCAAATGCGAGTTGCATTTTGGAGACAAAATTCGCTTCCATTTAAAATCATCGGCTTAGCAGTTAGACAATTTGGTTATATAAATTGCCTATGAAAGCATGTGAGTAATAACAAGAATATTCATTCATTTATTACTGCATGCTACACGGATTCTACTTACGACTTTTGAGCGACATTATTTGCCTTGTAAAACGCTTTGTGGAACATACATTTCCTTTTCTCTTTTCAAAGAGCTATAGGTTGGAAACATAGGTTTAGAAGCTAAGTAACGTCTTAACATATCCGCCGCAATCGTCGTAATGACTAGTACTTTTTCATCATTTTTGTAATTTCGATTAAACGTTAGTGTTTGCCCCCACTCCCCTTCCTTGGTAGCAATTGCCACGGAGAAAGTATTCTCTATAACTCGACCAGTCACAATAGAGATATCTGTCGCGCACTTCTCTTTAGTAGCACCCGCCAAAGCAAATGTAGCAGCTAGAACGTCTTTTTCTCCATGTCCAACTTCAACTCGACTTCCAAGTACCCAACCGTGCCCACAATAGTCCGCAGCATGTTCGTTTGAATGAAGCCAATGTGAAAGACTTCCTTGAGTCGATTGCTCAGCAGTCGAGATTGAAAGCTTCTTCTCCAAAATCAAGTGACCAACATGCTGCTGCATAGATTCATCAACGCTCACAACGTTCGGTTCAATCAACTTGAAAATCATTTGTAAAAGCTTAATGCGTCTCTCAACGTCCTCTTTCGGTCCAAACAATTTAACTTCAATGTATGGCAGGTATGATCGATAACCTAAGAAGTATCCTTCTGGTAACTGCACTTTATCAAGTTGATCAGACAACGCCGACTCAGACGTGCCAAACGTATGTAACTTACTACACTCCATGCCCACAACATTCGTGTGCTGTTTCTTCAAGTCCGGCAGGATTTGGGTTTCTACCATTAACTTGAACTCACTCGGTACGCCTGGCGTAAAGTAGAAATCACATTCATTAATAGTCACTTTAAAACCACAAGCCGTTCCAATCGGATTATCAATGATCGTTGAGCCAATAGGCAACATCGCTTGCTTACGATTGCTTTCTGGCATTGTTACCCCGCGAGCTGAAAAAAACTGCTCCAGTCTTTCAATCCACTCTGGGTATTCGACTAACTCACTTTCCGCCGCCAATGCCGCTGCCTCTGCGCTAAGGTCATCACTGGTTGGGCCAAGGCCACCGTTTACTATGACGACATTGCAGTTAAAACTGAGCATCATCAACTCTTCAACCAAGGAACTGTTTTCGTCTCCAACAGTTGAACGCTTGGTCAATGAATAACCATACTCAAAAAATAACTGAGACAGCCAAGCAGCATTTGTATCAACAATGTCACCATGGAGGACTTCTTCACCGGTGCTCAACATTGCAATTTTCAACATAGGTATCCCTTACTCACTGGCGTTTCATCTCGCCAATATAAAAGTATTGTTTTCGCTAGATATAGAGTAAAAATCCCGCTAAATGTTTCGTCGGGACAAATTATAGTTTCCATTCACCTGACTTTATTGGATAATTGTGAGTCTGATCATTAAAAAATCGCAGTGGAGTTTTCCGTGTTCAAAAAAAGCATTACCGCTTTAATCTTGTCAACCTCTACCCTAGCTCATGCAGGTATGAGCAACTCTAATCAACATATTGAGTTTTCCTACACGGTTGATCAAGCTGAAAATTACACACTGTATACATATTCTGATCAAGCATACTCATCTGCCCCTTTTAGTTTAGGCCTTACAGAAAACGAACTTAAACTAGAAGAACCGCCACTACCTAAATATCTTACAATCCAAAGTGAAAAAGATTGGGATTACCTTGCGGGTCAAACTTACACAATATTGGGTTTGAGTGTCGCTACGGTAGGTTTAATGACACTTCTGCCTGAATCTATCACCAAATGGGACGCAGAGGACCGTAACCTAAGCGGACTTGGTAGTAAATGGAAAGACAATGTCACGGCCGGCCCTGTTTGGGATCGCGATGAGCACTTTCTAAACTACATCATGCACCCTTACTTTGGTGGTGTTTACTATACAGCGGCACGTCACGCTGGTTTTAACGAGTTTGAGTCTTTTCTTTACTCGGCAACCATGTCGACGTTCTTCTGGGAATACGGTGTAGAAGCTTTTGCTGAAGTCCCTTCTTGGCAGGATATTTTCATTACTCCATTCTTCGGTGCTGTTGTGGGTGAATTAATGTTCGAAGCTGAGCAAGATATTGTTGCTACTGGCGGTGAAGTGTGGGGCTCTGAAACGATGGGTAGCGTAACTCTATTCTTCCTTAACCCAGTTGGTCACATTCATGGCTGGGCAAGCGATGCTTGGGGTGGCAGCGCTGAATTCCAATACAGCAGCACTCCTTGGTTCGGTAACCAAGACGCAGCCCAATTCGCAATGGACGCTGGCGCAAGTTACGACAAAGCCTTCTATGGCGTAGAAATGAAAATTAGCTTCTAAGCCAAAAAGCTCTATTTAGAAAAAGCGACGCTCAGCGTCGCTTTTTTGTGCTCAATATAAAATAACTGTAATCTGAACAATTAATTAGCTCTAAAATTTGACCTGAGTCAAACCTAAACTAGCCTCCCAACCTACACTGAAGTTAAACCATACCACCCTGCTTCTCTAGGAGGTTCACCATGAACAGCACATTTATTGCTAACTTCGTCGGTAAAGCAACACCGGCAACCATTAAACAGTTAGCCGCGATCACTCATGAAAATGGTGGGAAATGGCTAATCAGCAAAGTTAACTTCATTGAAGACCAAGTTGCCGCAGTCATTAAGATTGATGTGCCAACCGCAAATCTCGCCACAGTCCAAGAAGCGTTTAAAGCGCAACAGGATCTCATTGTTCAAATTGTCGATTCGGATGCGAGCAGTCACAGCGCCGAAACCATTTATCAGCTACGACTTGATTCGAATGATCGTGCAGGGATCGTAAATGAAATTACTCACGTACTTGATAACCAAGGAGTCAATATTTTAGATATCGATTGTCAGCGGGTATTTATTGCAGGCGGTGGCGGTGTGAGTTCAAGCCTATTTACGGCCAATATGGCAATTAGACTGCCGAAAGAGATCGGTATTGATGATATCGCTAACGAGCTAGAATCGCTCAGTGAAGATACGCGAGTGATGGTAGAGGCGTAAACCAAATTTCTAGCTCTTACTTTAAGGAGTGAGAGCTAGAAGCAAGCAATACTAGAAGCTAAATTTATAGCTACCTTTAAGCATAATGCTGTTATCGCTAATCTCATAATCGTATTCAGTTCGCGTAAACTGCAAACCTAGCGCCCAATGGTTAAAGTCAAGATCAGCTCCGGCACCAAAAGAAACACCTTTAATGTAATCATCACTTGCGCCATCTAGGAATAATACCTTGTAGCCAAGCAAACCGTATAAGTCGACATTCAGAGCGTTTCCTGCATCAATTCTAACACCTAGTGGAATATTACCTGCGATAGAGTACTGTTCAGTTGCGCCTTGGTCTTTTTCAAAATCACTGCTGCCGTAACCAGCAATAATAAATTCACCACCTAAGATAAAACGTTCGTTATAAATATTTTTTGCGCCAACATGCGCACCAAACGAAGCACCGCTATTACCTTCAAGGCTATAAGAGCTTAAGTTACCACCGACATAGAAGTCTTGAGTTAAATATTCTTTTTGCTCTTCAGCTTGTGCGGAAAAGACAACTGAAGCAGACAATGCTAATAGGAGTGCTTTATACATTTTAGTTTCCTAGATAATAAAGAATTGACCGCATTATAATGAAAGCTTTTCGTTATACAACGAGCATATTTCCAAGTGTGATTAATACGAATAATTCATTGATTTTCGATATTTTATAAGAAGTATCTCTGATAGAATCCGTAGAAAATATATGTATTAATCTTTCAGGAAATTTCACTCTCATGAATGAGACAATGTATAAAAAGAGTACTCTATCTATTGCATTGCTAGCGATTCTCCTTGCCGGCTGTAAAGGTGGTAGCGGCGGCAGTTTAGGTGGTGATAGCGGTGGAGACAGTGGTACAACCCCTAATCCAGGGCCAAACCCTAATCCGACTCCAACCCCCGTTGCTAGTAAAATAAATATTCCCAACGCTATTACTTTTTCCGAGCCAAATAATGGTAGCTCGACTCAATATATTGAAGTCACTCTGTCTAAGGCCCTACAAAGCAATCTTACGCTTTATTTAACGACTTCGGATATTAATGCAAGAAGTTCAGGTCAATTCCAAAACTACACTGCAAAGGTTGCTGAAGCATTTACTATTATTGCCGGGCAAAAGACTGCACAGCTCCCATTGATCATTAGCAATAACAATTATTACGAGAATGATGTATCTCTGACCTACTCTATTTCGGCTGCATCAAGTACCGATTATTCAATAGAAAATGGGCAAACAACCGTTACTCTTTCTGATACTGACGGACAGCCGACAGTAAGCTTCGAGAAAGCTAACCGCACTCTGCTTGAAGGTGATCAAGATAGCTTTATAGTCGAGCTTAGTCATTATTCACACATGGATGCGTCCGTTGTACTAGAGCAAAGTGGCACCGTAAGTTCAGGGGATTTTGTCAGCGATCTAAACAGCGACAGCCTTCTTACTATTAATTCTGGAACAATCTCTACAAGCTTCAACGTAACAGCACAGAGTGACGGTCTTAGTGAAGGTGCAGAAGCCCTTGTTTATACATTGACTCAGCCAACAGACACCACTGTTTCACCTGACAATAGTGCTCTGGGGATTTATATTCCGGGAGACAAGCGCTTTAATGATACTGGATTTGTTACCTACTACAATGGTACTAGCTTTGATGCTACAACGGCTCAACCAAACTACCCTAATCAAGACGCTGACTTCGGCTTAGACAACGAAACACCAATAGACCACAACGATGGTCAATATGGTTTCAGTTATAGCAAGTTCGATAGTGATGGGAATAGTTTACCTATCAACGCGACCAATTACAGCTGTATCCGAGATAACGCGACTGGTTTGTATATTGAGAGAAAAACTAGCCCTTCTGATGAAACAGTAAACTTGCCAAATCAAACTGAACTGGATGAAGAACTCGATAAGCAAAGAGACGATCCAGATAATTACGTATACCCGTATTCAAAAGAGTCTTATTACTGGCAGCATACCTCATATACATATACATGGCATGAACCAGAAGATGACATGAACGGAGGCTATCAGGGCGCAAAAGAAGAAGACATGCGCCAAGAAGTACCTGTAGACATATTTTGTGCTGTTTCTGAAAACTCAGGTTCAGACAGACGTTGTGATTCCAATGGATATCTTAGCCAAATGAATCAATTTGCCGTGTGTGGCATAACTGACTGGCGACTACCATCACCATCAGAAGCTCGTTCGTTTGTTAACTACAGCGTTAATACTGATGAATTAGCCGACAACTATTTCCTTACTTTCATCGAAGGACAAACCATATTTACCAATGCAACTCGTCCTGATAAGCAAGGCTCTGCTTGGTGCGTAAACACAGAAACCGGCCAAGTGAAGCTATGTTTGAAAAATAAACACTATCCAATAGTTGCTGTAAGTGGAGGAAATCAGTGATGAAAATCATTCATATTGCAATCATTGCAGCAATGTTTAGCTCTGTCTCTAGTGCACAAAACTGTAACATCAATCAGCCCGATGCCCAATATAAAGGCCAATTGGTCGATCTTGAAAACGGCACTGTTTTAGATGTTAAAACCAATTTGCTTTGGGCTAAATGTACGCTTGGTCAGATCTACGATGAGTCTAGTAATAGCTGTTCAAATGACGGGGCAACTCACTTTGCCACTTGGCAAGAAGCGCTTCAAGCAACTGAGGTTTCCGCTAATACTACTATTGGAGTGGTCACTGGCTTTCGCTTGCCAAACATCAAGGAATTGACCTCTATTGTCAATTACCAATGTATCGAGCCAGCAATAAATCAAACGTTCTTTCCGGCAACGGAAAATGAACCGTACTGGAGCAGTACACCAGATGCTCCTAGAAGCGGAGCTCAAATCAATGCCGCTCTGAATGGTTTAGTTATAGACTTTACTAACGGCGAAGAATTTATCAACAGTGGTACGGATAGGATCCTTATTCGTTTAGTAAAAGACTACCAATAGTCAGCAATAAAAAGAGCAGCTAAAAAGCTGCTCTTTTTGTTTAGATTAGAAACTAACGACTACTTTACAGCCCACTGAGAGAGTGAACGTTTGAAATCCGAGTAATCAAACTCATTAAGCTTTTGAACCTCTCCACTTGAGCGTTCACAATACACTGATGGCATTCTCAAGCCATTAAACCAGTTCAGCTTCACCATGGTGTAACCAGCACTATCTAAAATGTGCAGGCGTTGGCCAATTTCTAGTGGCTTATCAAAGCTTGCTTCACAGAACAGATCACCAGCTAAGCATGAACATGAACCAATCACGTACTCATGATCCCCCTCTTCTGACGCTTCAAGAATTGATGCGGGCTCATCATAGATAAGCGTATCTAAACGGTGCGCCTCTGTTGCCGAGTCAACGATCGCCGTTTTCTTTACGTTCTCGACAATATCAACCACTGTAACGACAAGATCAGTGGTCTTAGTAATGATTGCTTCACCCGGCTCAAGATACATTTGCACACCGTGCTTCTCTGAGAACGCTTTCAGCGCTAAGCCAAGCTTTTCGATGTCGTAGCCTGGCCATGTAAAGAACACGCCGCCGCCCATACTCACCCAATCCAGTTTATCGAGATATTCACCAAACTGCTCTGAGATAGCGTTTAACAAACCGATAAACGCATCTACATCTTTGTTCTCACAGTTCATGTGAAACATCACACCATCAATATCTTCAAAGACTTCTGGCTTAATGTGATCAGCTTGAACACCTAAGCGAGAGAACTGGCGTGCCGGGTTTGCTAAGTCTTGACCCGCATAACTCACACCTGGGTTTAAACGCAAGCCAATAGACGCTTTGCCTTCAATGATGTGTCGGTAAGCAGCTAGCTGTGACTGTGAGTTGAAGATCATCTTGTCACAGATATCTGCCACTTCGCGGACATCATCTTCGCTGTAGCCCACACTGTATGCGTGCGTTTCACCTCCGAATGTTTCGTAGCCAAGTTTTACTTCAAACGGACCAGAACTTGTCGTGCCATCTAAGTAAGGTTTGATGATGTCAAATACGCCCCAAGTCGAGAAACATTTCAGAGCCAGCACTAGCTTAACGCCAGAGATCTCTTTTAACTGTTTTGCTTTCTCTAGGTTTTCGATCAATTTGTCTTCGTTGATCATAAAGTATGGGGTTTTAAGTTGTTCTTTCTGAAATGTCATTTTGCACACTCAACAGAATTTACGGATAAATGGTAAGAGCTGCCAGAGTTGGTATTGAGTATTTTATTTTGTCCTGTTTGAACGCAGTGAGTTACAAAATAAAAAAGTTAATACCAGCTTCTTGTAAACCGTCATTACCGAAAAAGGGAACAACTCGTGTCCCCTTCGATACTAAATTAAAACAAGAACCCAGTTCTTACTTTTTCAATTCATGGATCACTGGAAGACCTTGCCCAGCTTCAAGCTCCTGAACATGCCAATCTAGACCAATACCTGGCATTGTTTCTAGGAACGGATCTGGGTTTAGCTGCTCCATGTTGAACACACCTTTATCAGCCCATTCACCACGGAAGAACTGAAGAGCAGCCGTGATTGCAGGTACACCTGTCGTGTATGAGATCGCTTGATGTTCTACATCTTCGTAAGCTACTTCATGGTCAGCGTTGTTGTAGATGAAAACACTACGCTCTTTGCCGTCTTTCTTACCTTGAACCCAAGTACCGATACACGTTAAGCCCGTGTAACCAGGTGCCAATGATGTTGGATCTGGTAAAAGCGCTTTAAGTACATGTAGAGGCTGAACCACTGTTCCGTCATGCAGCGTTAGTGGATCTGGGCTTAGTAGACCGATATCACGCATACAGTTGAAGTAGTTTAGGTACTTATCACCAAAACCCATCCAGAATTCAATACGCTTAGCAGGGATAAACTCTTTCATTGAGCGTACTTCGTCGTGCGCCATTGAGTAAACCTTGTGAGAGCCACAGTTCGGGAATTCAAACTCTAGCATGCGAGAGTGACAAGGTACTTGCTTCCACTCTTCATTTTCCCAGTAGAATGAATCACCTTGGATCTCAAGCATGTTCGTTTCTGGGTCAAAGTTGGTTGCGAATTTCTTACCGTGGTCACCCGCGTTAACATCCATTACATCAATGGTGTCGATTTCATCGAACAAGTGCTTAACCGCGTAGGCTGCGAAAACTGATACTACACCAGGATCGAAACCAGCACCCAAAATACCTGTAATACCCGCTTCTGCGAACTTCTCGCGGTAACCCCACTGCCAATCATAAGCTTGAGGAACTTGCTGTCCTTCAGAACATAAATCAACCGCAACTGAAGTATCTAGGTAAGAAACTTTCGCTTGGTAACACGCTTCCATGATAGCCATGTTTACCCAAGGAGGACCCGCGTTAATCACTAAGTCAGGCTGAACTTCTTTGATAAGAGCAACCAAAGCATCCACATCGTCAGCGTTTACTGCACGAGCTTCTAATTTCTTTGATGGATCTTTCAGGTTGTTTTTCTTCTGAATAGATTCAATGATTTTTTCACATTTGCTTACTGTACGTGAAGCAATCGTGATATCACCCAGGGTATCGTTATTTTGTGCTGCTTTATGCGCAACAACCCAACCAACACCACCTGCACCAATTTGTAGAATTGCCATAGTTTTTGTTACCTTATCCTTCTAGCTCAGACGCTAGTTTGTTTATTTCACCTAACAATGATTCGAAGTCCGAAATCTTCAAACACGGGTTTAGAATTGTGAATTTCAGTGCTGACTGACCATTCACGACGGTTTCTCCAAGTACTGCTATGCCACGTGTTAACGCTTCTAGCCTCAGAGTTTTATTCAGTTCGTCTAAATCCGTGACGCTACTTCCTAATGGATCTTTGTTACTCACTGCGCGGAACAACACTGTTGATAGTGATGGCTCAGCTAATAATTCAAAACCTTGATGGTTTTTTACTAGATTGGCGACCTGCTGAGTTTGTTCAAGCAGGTGATCATACATTTCACCGAGCGTAGTAGGCCCGACATTTTGCATCGTCATAAAGACTTTTAACGCATCAAATCGTTTCGTCGTGGCGATCGATTTATCTACCAAATTAGGTAGTTCGTCATGTTCACGATTTAAGTAGTCTGCATGATGTAAAAGATACTTAAAGTTACTCTTATCTTTTAGTAAAACCGCACCGCAGCTGATTGTTTGATAAAACAACTTGTGGAAATCAACGCTAATCGAATCAGCGCGCTCGATACCCTTCAATCGCGCTTTGTGGCTACTCAAAATCAGCGCACCACCATAAGCACTATCGACGTGGAACCAGAGCCCATGCTGTGAAGCGAGATCCGCGATAGCGTCTAAATCATCAATCGCGCCATGATCTGTTGTTCCTGCTGTACCCACTACTGCAAATGGAATTAGCTGCTCTGACTTCATTATTTCAAGTTCTTGAGCTAAAGCCTCTACTTTTAGCGTACCATTTGGATTTACATCAACACAGCGTACTGCGCTTTCGCCCAAGCCTAACAAAGACGCAGACTTTTGCACAGTAAAGTGAGACTTTTTAGAGCATAGAATACGTAATTTATTAGCATAAGAGGGTAAGCCAAGCTTCTGAATTGAGTGGTTATCTCTCTTGTCAGCAATCCAATCGCGTGCCAGTAACAAGCCCATTAAGTTGCTTTGCGTTCCACCACTAGTGAAGATTCCATCGGCTTGCTCGCCAAGGTCGTACTTATCACACATCCAATCGACGACTTTTTGCTCGACGTAAGTCGCTGCAGATGCTTGATCCCAAGAATCCATCGATTGGTTTAACGCTGCAATCATCGCTTCTGCTACAACGGAAGGCATCATCGGAGGAGTATGTAGGTGAGCAATACAATTAGGATGCTGAACAAAGATTGAGTTTTTCGCTACCAGCTCAGCGGTTTCTCCAATAACATCGACTAAAGAGGCGTTTTTGTTGTCTAAATCAACATTATTGATCGCTTGCTCTAGTTGCTTCGGATCTAACCCCGAATAAGGCGCTTTCACCTGCTCAAAGATAGTTTTCATTACCGCAGTGCTGTGGTTCATCACTTTTGCGAATTCATCACTACCCGCTTCACCCGCCTGAATGAAATGCTGTTTCCATTTCAGGTTTTCAGTATCACTCTCTTTGAAATGACCGCCCGCGGCAAGAATCGCGTCTTCAAGAACACGGAGCGCAAAATCAATTTGTTCAAACGAGATAATTAGCGGGGGTAAGAAACGAATAACCGAGCCATCTCGACCACCCTTTTCAACCATTAAGCCACGCTCTAGTGCCGCGCGTTGGATCTTAAGCGTTAATTCACCGTCTGAAACAGGCTCACCAAATCTGTTTACCTCTGAGCCTGGTTTTCGAATCTCAACACCTAGCATTAAGCCTTTGCCGCGTACTTCTGCGATGCAATCGACACGCTTTTGAATTGCTTCCAAACCATGGCGAAGGTATTGACCTGCGATGTTTGCGTGCTCAACTAGGTTGTCTCGCTGAATGATCTCTAGCGCCTTCGCCCCTGATACCATGGCAAGTTGATTACCGCGAAATGTGCCTGTGTGCTCGCCTGGATTCCAAGTATCGTGCTGCTTATTGATAACAAGCAGCGACATTGGCATACCACCACCGATTGCTTTAGATAGACATAAAATATCTGGTACGATACCTGATTCTTCAAACGCAAAATTGTAGCCCGACTTACCCACACCACATTGAATTTCATCAAATATCAGAAGGATGCCATGCTCATCGCAAATTCTTCGTAATTCACGCAACCAAAATGCAGGAGCTGGAACAACACCACCCTCGCCCTGAACTGGCTCGACGACAATCGCAGCTGGCTTCATAATCCCGGCTTCATCGTCGTGTAACAATCGTTCGATATAGCGGATACTGGCTTTTGCGCCTTCATCTCCACCTAAGCCAAATGGGCAACGTAAATTGTATGGGAAAGGCATAAAGTGCACATCAGACATCAAACCTGTGCGTCGCGCTTTTGTTCCTAGGTTGCCCATCATGCCCATTGTTCCGTTCGTCATGCCATGGTACGCACCACGAAACGCAAACATGGTATTGCGACCAGTAGTCTGTTTGGCAAGCTTGATAGCTGCTTCAACCGCGTCCGCTCCTGACGGACCGCAGAACTGAATCACGCAGTTGCTAGCAAGTTCTTGCGGCAAAAAGTTCTTTACGGTTTTAATAAAGTGGGTCTTTGCTTGCGTCGCAATATCAAGTGTCTGATATGGCAATCCAGAATCCAATTGACCTTTCAGTGCTTGATTTATTTCCGGGTGGTTATAACCCAAAGCCAAGGTTCCAGCGCCAGCAAGACAATCCAAAAATAACTGACCGCGAGTGTCTTCAACCAAGGCTCCGTATGCTTGCTTTATCGCTATAGGCAGTCGACGCGGGTATGAACGAACTTCTGATTCATGCTGTTCTTGCTCGAGAAGAACTTGATCAGGAGTAAGATCGTATAAGCCTTCCAATACTGGAATTTGAGTTGAAAATTGGGGTGCGATAATCGAGTTATCGACTTCAAAGGCAGTGCTCATGATTTAATCCCTTGAAATGTAATAATGCCTTCAATTTGAAAGTGCTCAAATTGAAGATACAGCAAGCCATTCCGCGTAATCTCTAAATAGCGCGTACAGCAAATCGCTCCATCAAATAGATGGACTACATGTTGAAATTAGATCAAGGTTCAGTAATGCAACTGTCTTGTAAAACAGGGCATTGTGGAAGAACTAAGCTGATTAATGTGTGTTTGTTATGTGAGTTCAATGTTGGGTTTCCCATTCACATGCCGCAATGCGACATTAGTATCCCGTCTATCGATAAAGGCATTATCGATACCTACCCTACGTAAAGATCACTCAGCCCGAATGTTCTAAACGCGTATCCCCCAGGTTGTCTTTTGACAATTCACTCCGAGATTGCGGCGAAAATTATCATAAAATGAAATAGTCTGGCAATAATTTTCCATATCTTCGGACCAAATTATTTACCCATTTATCAAAAAGAGGGATGACATTAAGACCATCCCTCTTTTGAGCACTCAATTTAGCAACCCATACATTTACATAGTGACTTAAACAGTGTCTGTTTTCAGCACTTGATTTAGCATCTCTAACTCATTTGTAATGGCGTTGTTTTCAATGAACCCAGCCTCAACAAAAGAGTCATAAGTGCCTTCGAGCACTATGGTTTGCTCTCGCCCTTCATCCGTCACAGTGAAGACCACATCATCGTCAATGATACTTACCTCAATTTGGTCAATGAGATCTGCAACTTCAACGTTATCATCATCTTCCAGAATTTCTCTGAAATCGATAAGATCGCTGCCTAGAGTAAAGTTATCAATAACATCTGTACCATTATCGAGCGTCGAATCTAACCAAGTGAAGATATTACTATTGTCATCCCCAAGCATCATTTGATTGCCTAGGTCTGCTGTCAGGTCATCTCCATGCTCAGCGGATAGAACCGTGTATTCAGGTGAATCAGAAACATCAATGGTCACTGTAGCTTCATTGCTCACGGCCAAATCTGAATCTACAGCAACATAATCAAATGTCACGTCTTCAGTGATATCTTGTGTACCCGAGAGGTATCTGAATTCCCAGTTTCCTCCTGTCGAACTGAGTTCCATATGTGTAATAGGGTTATCTGGAGATGAGTAACTGAACTCGTATAGTATTTGACCATTGCCCACATGACCTTCATCTTTCTGGTATTGCTCTACATGAGTATCGCCATTCGCAAAGGTGTAAGTGACTTCTACATAAACATTGCTGTTAGTATTAAACTCTGCGCCCATACCATCTAAACCAAAGCTCACGACACCCAGTGGGTTATTACTTAAATCGATATGCAAGGTTTCTTGTTTGTTTAAACCATTACCATCGGTATCCCCAATCCCCCAACCAACATGTGGCTGTCCACCATCATATTGTTTCAGTGGTTTATCATTGTTATCGCTAAGACTTATCCCAATAGTATTTCCGTTATCTAGTGTGATCTCTCTTTCAGTATCAGAGACATATTCACCCCAGTTGTAGAACCCATCTTCACCAATAACAATATCTTCAGTGTTTCCGCTGTGCCCCATTTCGAAGCTATCCCCTACCCCGGGGACATAGCTGATGTTATCCGGATTCAGAAGTTTCTCAGGATCAATCTCAGATCCAATGGTATGTAAATCAGCTTCAGTAAGCATTCGGGTATCACCAAAGTCATCGGTGTAAAGCAATGTGCCGTATTGTGGTAACGCGGTGATCATGACGTTTAACTGAACATCATTAAAGTCATCATCTTCATCAGAAATATGATCAAACGCTTCAACGTCAGAATCAAAGACTATAGGTACGATAATCGCATCTCCAGCATCGACACTAAAATCTTCTGCTACTGGTATTTCATTGACATTCATTTCACTCAGTACAACGTCAATATTAGTCGATTTTTGGATCCCAAAACCGTCTACTTCTGTAGCTGTAACGACTAAAGTATGTACGTTATTCAGCGCTTCATAGTTATTGGTGAAAGCGAGCACACCTGCAGCTGTTAGAGTGATCGAGCCATTTGAAGAATCAATCGCAAACAGTGGTTCATTGCTATCGTTGGTTACATTGGAGCTAATACTGTATGTAATTGCTTCACCATCTGCATCAGAGGCTGACACAGAGCCGATAACATATTCGTCATCGTTATTTTCAAGATATGAGAATGAATACTGATCACCATCATTAGGATCAAAGACGGGAGCATTATCATCCAAATTGATCTCTTCAAGAGTAACATCCACATCGGTGGTTTTAACTGGCCCTAATCCATCGTCTTCTGTCGCGGTAACCACTATATTGTGAAGGTTCGATGCCAATTCGTGATCATTGGTAAATGCAATTACGCCAGCAACGGTAAGACTGATATCTCCACTATTGGCATCAATTTCAAACAGCGCTTCATCCGATTCATTGGTAATATTGCTGGTAATGCTATAAGTAACATTCTCACCATCTGCATCTACTGCACTGACACTACCGATAACGTAGTCATCCGTATTATTTTCATCGTAACTGAAATAATAGTCCCCTTGTTCATTGGTATCTTCGAAAACCGGAGCGTTATCGTCGAGATTAAGTTCGCTCAGTTCAACACTAATGTCGGTGAATTTGACTTCACCAAAACCGTCTACTTCAGTGGCTCTTATCGAAATATTATGAATGTTGTCTGCAACTTCGAAATCATTAGTAAACGCAACCACTCCGGCGTCTGTTAAACCTATTTCACCACTCACAAAGTCAACTTCAAATAAAGGCTCATTTGCTTCGTTAACTACGTTACTTGTGATTGTATAGGTTACATCTTCGCCATCCGCATCAATCGCCAATACCGTGCCAAGTACATCACCAATTTCCGAGTTTTCGTTGTATTCAAATGCGTAGCTCTGAACTGGTTGATCATCTTCATAGAACACAGGCGCATTATCATCAAGATTGAGTTCACTCAGCTCTACGCTAATATCGGTGCTATTAACGTCACCTAAGCCTTCATCTTCTGTTGCCGTTACTGTGATGTTATGAACGTTTGCCGCCAATTCATAATCGTTGGTAAACGCTGCTACGCCCGCAGCGGTTAGACTGATTTCGCCGGAGTTAGCATCGATTTCAAACAGAGGCTCATCGGCTTCATTGGTGACGTTACTGGTGATGCTGTAAGTAACGTTCTCACCGTCTGGGTCGGTGGCAGAAACGGTCCCTATCACATCGTCTGCCGTGGAGTTTTCGTTGTAACTGAACTCGTAGTTACCTGATTCTGGATCGGCATCGTTAAAGGTTGGAGGATTGTCATCAAGATTGAGCTCACTCAGCTCTACGCTAATGTCGGTACTATTGACCTCTCCAAAGCCTTCATCTTCTGTTGCCGTTACTGTGATGTTATGAACGTTCGCCGCCAGTTCATAATCGTTGGTGAACGCTGCGACACCTGCAGCGGTTAGGCTTATTTCGCCAGAGTTAGCATCTATTTCAAACAGAGGCTCATCAGCTTCATTGGTAACGTTGCTGGTGATGCTGTAAGTGACGTTCTCGCCATCTGGGTCGGTGGCAGAGACGGTACCTATTACATCGTCTGCGGTAGAGTTTTCGTTGTAACTGAACTCGTAGTTGCCAGACTCAGGGTCTGCATCGTTAAAGGTCGGCGGGTTATCATCAAGATTGAGCTCACTCAGCTCAACGCTAATGTCGGTGCTATTAACCTCACCAAAACCTTCATCTTCTGTGGCCGTCACTGTGACATTGTGAACATTCGCCGCCAATTCATAATCGTTGGTAAATGCCGCGACACCCGCAGCAGTTAAGCTGATTTCGCCGGAGTTGGCATCGATTTCAAACAGAGGCTCATCAGTTTCATTGGTAACGTTGCTGGTGATGCTGTAAGTAACATTTTCGCCATCTGGGTCGGTGGCAGAAACGGTCCCTATCACATCGTCTGCCGAGGAGTTTTCGTTGTAGCTGAACTCGTAGTTACCTGACTCTGGGTCGGCATCGTTAAAGGTAGGTGGATTGTCATCAAGATTAAGTTCACTGAGCTCAACACTAATGTCGGTACTATTAACCTCACCAAAGCCTTCGTCTTCTGTGGCGGTCACTGTGATGTTGTGAACGTTCGCCGCCAATTCATAATCATTGGTAAACGCCGCGACACCTGCAGCGGTTAGGCTGATTTCACCTGAGTTAGCATCGATTTCAAACAGAGGCTCATCGGCTTCATTCGTAACGTTGCTAGTGATGCTGTAAGTAACGTTTTCGCCATCTAGGTCAGTGGCAGAAACAGTGCCTATCACATCGTCTGCCGTAGAGTTTTCGTTGTAGCTGAACTCGTAGTTACCGGACTCTGGATCGGCATCATTAAAGGTTGGCGGATTGTCATCAAGATTGAGCTCACTCAGCTCAACGCTAATGTCAGTGCTATTAACCTCACCGAAGCCTTCGTCTTCTGTGGCGGTCACCGTAATGTTGTGAACGTTCGCCGCCAATTCATAATCGTTGGTAAACGCCGCGACACCCGCAGCAGTTAGGCTGATTTCTCCGGAGTTAGCATCGATTTCAAACAGAGGCTCATCGGCTTCATTGGTAACGTTGCTGGTGATGCTGTAAGTGACGTTCTCACCGTCTGGGTCAGTGGCAGAAACGGTCCCTATTACATCGTCTGCCGTTGAGTTTTCGTTGTAACTGAACTCGTAGCTACCGGACTCTGGGTCAGCATCATTAAAGGTGGGTGGATTGTCGTCAAGATTGAGCTCACTCAGCTCTACGCTAATATCGGTACTATTTACCTCACCAAAGCCTTCATCTTCTGTGGCGGTCACCGTGATGTTGTGAACGTTCGCCGCCAATTCATAATCGTTCGTGAACGCTGCGACACCTGCAGTGGTTAGGCTGATTTCACCGGAGTTGGCATCGATTTCAAACAGAGGCTCATCAGCTTCATTGGTGACGTTACTGGTGATGCTGTAAGTGACGTCCTCACCATCTGGGTCAGTGGCAGAAACAGTGCCTATTACATCGTCTGCCGTTGAGTTTTCGTTGTAACTGAACTCGTAGCTACCGGACTCTGGGTCAGCATCATTAAAGGTGGGTGGATTGTCGTCAAGATTGAGCTCACTCAGCTCTACGCTAATATCGGTACTATTTACCTCACCAAAGCCTTCATCTTCTGTGGCGGTCACTGTGATGTTGTGAACGTTCGCCGCCAATTCATAATCATTGGTAAACGCCGCGACACCCGCAGCAGTTAGGCTGATTTCACCGGAATTGGCATCAATTTCAAACAGAGGCTCGTCGGCATCATTGGTGACGTTACTGGTAATGCTATACGTGACGTTCTCACCGTCTGGGTCGGTGGCAGACACCGTACCTATCACATCGTCTGCGGTAGAGTTTTCGTTGTAACTGAACTCGTAGTTACCGGATTCTGGATCCGCATCATTAAAGGTCGGTGGATTGTCGTCAAGATTAAGTTCACTCAACTCAACGCTAATGTCGGTGCTATTTACCTCACCAAAGCCTTCGTCTTCCGTGGCGGTCACTGTGATGTTGTGAACGTTCGCTGCCAATTCATAATCGTTAGTGAACGCCGCGACACCCGCTGCAGTTAAGCTGATTTCACCGGAATTGGCATCGATTTCAAACAGAGGCTCATCCGCATCATTGGTGACATTACTGGTGATGCTGTAAGTGACGTTTTCACCGTCTGGGTCGGTGGCAGAAACAGTACCTATCACATCGTCTGCCGTGGAGTTTTCGTTGTAGCTGAACTCGTAGTTACCGGACTCTGGGTCGGCATCGTTAAAGGTTGGCGGGTTGTCATCAAGATTCAGCTCACTCAACTCAACGCTAATGTCGGTGCTGTTCACCTCACCAAAGCCTTCGTCTTCCGTGGCTGTCACTGTGATGTTGTGAACGTTCGCTGCCAATTCATAATCATTGGTAAACGCCGCGACACCTGCCGCGGTTAGGCTGATTTCACCTGAGTTAGCATCGATTTCAAACAGAGGCTCATCGGCTTCATTCGTAACATTGCTGGTGATGCTGTAAGTAACGTTTTCGCCATCTGGGTCGGTGGCAGACACCGTGCCTATCACATCATCTGCCGTGGAGTTTTCGTTGTAACTGAACTCGTAGTTACCCGATTCTGGATCCGCATCGTTAAAGGTTGGCGGGTTATCATCAAGATTGAGCTCACTCAGCTCTACGCTAATGTCGGTGCTGTTCACCTCACCAAAGCCTTCGTCTTCCGTGGCGGTCACTGTGATGTTGTGAACGTTCGCTGCCAATTCATAATCGTTAGTGAACGCTGCGACACCTGCCGCGGTTAGGCTGATTTCACCTGAGTTAGCATCGATTTCAAACAGAGGCTCATCCGCATCATTGGTGACATTACTGGTAATGCTGTACGTGACGTTCTCACCGTCTGGGTCGGTGGCAGAGACGGTGCCTATCACATCGTCTGCGGTAGAGTTTTCGTTGTAACTGAATTCGTAGTTGCCGGACTCTGGATCCGCATCGTTAAAGGTCGGTGGATTGTCGTCAATATTCTGCTCATTTAAGAAAACATCAACGTCAACTGACTGTGGTTCTCCTTCACCATCCCCTTCTGTCACCGTAACAACAATACCATGTGCATTGCCTAAAACTTCATAATCAT
>Ga0209272_10000478_pt1 | contig 32904 bp, 25 predicted proteins | sample tdDd002_FD_187125 | JGI IMG/M metagenome (GOLD analysis project Ga0209272, IMG submission 187125) | Marine sediment microbial communities from the Atlantic coast under amendment with organic carbon and nitrate - tdDd00.2 (SPAdes)... | ecosystem: Environmental > Aquatic > Marine > Coastal >... | reverse complement strand
GATATTAATATGAAAGATGAGTTTCGTTTGAGAGTTGGTAAATTTAAAACACCAATGAACCGCGCTTACCAAGTCAGATTAGGTCAAAGTTTAATGCCTGTTCTTCCAGTTAACCTAAGCACTCAGCTTAATGTGCCTTACAGCTTAAATTCGGTAAATCCGGTTATGGCTACAGGTTTTGATATTGGTGTAATGGCTCATGGTTTAATCAATAACAAATGGCAATATCAAGCGGGTATTTTTAATGGAACTGGAATTAAAATTAACAAGCCAACAAACACTTTAAGTGATGATTTGAGTGTTCCTTCGTTTCTATATTCTGGTCGTGTAGCCTATATGCCTTATGGCCCTATGCCTCTACATGAAGGAGATCCAAATGATATCAACAGCTTCAAAATGTCTTTTGCTGCCTCAGCTTCGTATAATGTGGAAGCCAATTACGAAAGTAGTAACGACCTGAGAATGGGAGCAGAATTTTCAATTCTATCGAACCGATTCTACTTTTCTTCCGAAGCTTATACTTTGAATATGGATTTTGTTGAGCGCCAACGAACTTCTCCTGCATTAACTTACTGGGGAGCTTATGCGCAAGCAGGATATATGTTGAAATCGAACATTCAGCCCGTAGCACGATTCGAAGTAATGGATAGAAATTCAACTGACGAGGATGGTCTTTTGATGATGCCCGCTGTCGGTTTTAACTACTATCTGCTTGGACAGAATTTAAAACTACAAGCAATGTATCAAGGTTTGATCAAATCAGGTCATGCAAACGACTATGAAGCGAACGACGACGATAACGGTTTATCAGAACGTAGACTTATCGTTCAGTTACAATTCTCATTCTAAAAACACAAGCATAAATCAGTTTGGCTGTGCATTGTTAGATGTGGCACAGTTGAATCAGAAGACCTTGGTTTCTCATCCTTTCCGAGGTCTTCATTTTTTAAAATATAAACTTATGAAGACGACAATCCTATCTGCAATTTTATGCCTTTCTCTGTTCATGACTTCCTGTTCTTCTGGAGGCTCTGATGACAGTGATCCAATAGTAGAAAAGAAAGCAAGCTTAAGTGGAAAAATTACGATAACAGATACAGATGCCTGGCCAACAGGCAACAAAAAATTGATATTACGTGGCTATAAATCGACTGATCGTTCTGCTCTAGCCTTTGAAAAAACACTGGCAAAACCAACAGGTAACTTAATTAACTTCAAAATTGATGACCTAACATTAGGTGCTTTATCAGATATTGAAATTGCCATTGTAAATACTGACAACCCAAGTGCTTTTGATACCCGAATGTACTATGGTAGTTTTATCGTGAAAGCTGAAGATCAAATTACACTACCTGAGCTGAGCATGACATTAGGTGGAACTGCTCCTGAGTTCTTACTTTCAAAAATTGAGGATAAAATATTTGCACCAAAATGTTTTAGCTGCCATAATTCTAAAGTTGCCGACAGAGATCTAGATTTAAGCAAATGGCAAACCTATGCACATACAGTGAATGTAAAATCACAAATTAAGAAGACTCAGCTTCTTGTTAAACCAGGCGATGCGGCAGCTAGTTTCTTTTTCCAGATGCTTAAAGATCCTAGCTTAGCTCCAGACATGTTACCTGTTGCCTTAACCGAAGAAGAAATGAGTTTGATTAAGCGATGGATTAACGAGGGTGCTAAAAAAGAGTAAGCCAGAAATTGACAAGACTTATAACTGTGAACAGCTGATTTTTAGTGGATAAAAGATAGAATAGTGCCTTGAATACTTACAAGTGCCTAAAGTACTTAAAGTTATTAATACTCCAAGTACTTATAAACTTCGAAACGCTCGACTTAAGTTCACATTGAACCACAAATTAGAATTATGCTATTTATATTGAAAGAAGCTACAAGCCAAATGCAGCTTGAGCATGTGCGAGAGACAATTAAATTAATGGGACTAGAACATCACTTCGTTCAAGATGGAAAAAGAATGAAGCTTTGGGTTCAAAACTCAAATTCAGAACAAAACTTACAGATCGAAGACTTAGATCAAGTTGATTATTCTGAAGAAATCAATGTGGCCTACCCTCTTGCTAGTCGACAAGTAAAAAATGAAAATAGCATTGTCAAAATTGGTGATATCGAAATAGGTGGTGATAAAGCTTGCGTTATCGCAGGCCCTTGCGCTGTTGAAAGTCGTGAGCAATTGAATGAGGTGGCCAAAGAACTTTCTCAATTTGGTGTTCCTATTTTTCGAGGTGGCGCCTATAAACCTCGTTCAAGTCCCTATGCCTTTCAAGGCTTAAAGGAAGAAGGTCTGGAATATTTAGCAGAGGTTAAAGCCAAATATGGACTGAAAATCGTGACTGAGGTGATCAATGCAGAGAGTCTTAAGCATGTTGAGAAAGTTGCCGATATTCTGCAAATTGGTTCTCGAAACATGCAGAACTTCGATTTATTAAAAGAGGTGGGTAAAAGCAAGCGACCTATTCTGCTTAAACGAGGTATGTCTGCCACCATACAAGATTTCCTGATGAGTGCCGAGTATCTTTTAGCTCAAGGTAACAATCAGGTTATTTTATGTGAGCGCGGTATTAGAACTTTCGAAACAGCAACACGCAATACCCTCGATTTAAACGCTGTTCCACTATTAAAACAACTCACTCACTTGCCTGTGATTGTCGATCCTTCGCACGGGACAGGTATTCGTGAATTGGTTGCGCCTATGGCTTTTGCAGGTTTAGCTTCAGGTGCTCATGGCATCACAGTCGAAGTCCACTGCAAACCAGAAGAAGCCTTATCAGATGGGATGCAATCTTTAACGCCAAAGCAGTTCGAAAAAATGTATAGCAAATTCAATAAGTTGGAAGCTGCACTAAAATAAAGCTATTGATAAAATATGAAAAGAGGATAATCTTAACGGATTATCCTCTTTTCTATTAGAAGTTCTCTACCTTTCGGGAAGAATCTTTATGACCTAATTTCTACTCATTTCTAAAATGCTTTGCACCTGTCCAAAAATACCTGCTTGATTCGATGGAAACTCCATGTCGAATGCAGCAGTGCCTACAGTAAAACCAGAAGCTCCTTTGGTTTTAACCACCTCGATTCTTTCTTTTCTGTCAATGCTCCCTGCAACAATAACCGGTTTCTTCGACGATTTACAAACCTCCTGAACCAATAAAGGCACATCTTCGCCTGTAAATCGGTAAGCCAATAGATCCAAACCATCTACCCCATCAATTGCTGTAGTTTGCTTAGCATGTTCGGCAATCTCAGAAATTGTACCTGTCAAAATACTCGGGTGATCTTCGATTTTCCCCACAAAAGGATAATATTTTAATGCGTGCTCTTTAACTATGGGAGCAATCAATTCAGGTCGTGTTCCACCTAATAAATAATCAACATTCAGATCCATGGCGACACGAGCTGATTTTTTCTCACTCTCAGCATCTAAACTCACCACTTCCAAATAAACCTTAACGCCTTCTTTCCTCAATTCTTCAGCAAGATGTTTTAATTCATTAATGGGCAGTCCAATATCTTTAAAACCAATATGCTTTGCTCCTGCGGCTGCAATCTCCTTCACATAGTTTCGTGCATCAGATATGGTCTGATCATCTTTTGTCAACATAAATATAAAATCGATACTCATCTTTCTTCCTAGTCGTTTGTTGTTATGTATTTGAAAAACAAAAGTAGCATTTTCTTAAATGCGACTTGACTTGTTTTTCCTCATAATAAACCTTATATAGGGACAGGTACAATGAATCATCTAATCATGTTGTGGACACGACTAATTTTGTCTACATCTTCATCATATCTTATACTTCTCAGGTTTCTCATAAGTAATACGCCTCCAAAAATTGACGAAAAGAAAATAGAAAAACCCCAAATTGCTCTTTTAGAGTATATTTTAGGATAATAGCATTTTTTGAAATTTTGTTTTTTGTTCTTCCGAAAGTGTCAAGTTTTCCATATTTATTATAGGTAGCTTTAAATTAATTTATTACAATTTCCTTGCAGCCTCAATTTTAGCTGTACGAGCCTTGTGTTTTTCTACATCCCAAGTTAGTTTCCAATGGTGAATATACTCGGCAAGTTTTCCTAAGCCAACTTCTGCTCGCCTTCTATCCACATTTTCAGGATCGATTAAAGGCGCCACAAACATTTCTCTTGTTTTGGGATCTGAATGAATCTGAGTCCCATAAATTTGTCTTTTCCCTTGCCGTAAGGCAACTCTATCTTCCAAGAGAGCTAAACTGCTTGCTTTTGCATTACCTTTTTTTACTGCCTCTCGCATCATAGGTAAATATTTCACCTGAGTCTCAAGTTCCGAATGTTGAATAACCAAGAATATGGCTTTATTTCCCTTATAACCTATAATGTCAGCACCTAACCAGCCTCTTTCATTAAGTATTTTACTAACTTCAATTACATTTAAAGAATCCTTCTTAGCAATAATCTTCCAATGGGCTTTGAGCTCATCGGACTTCCGACCATATTTTTTTGAAATCTTACGTAATTGACGTCTATAGTTTTGATCTTCTTTGTAGATGGTATCGAGTAAGGCCACCAAAGGCTTATCTAATTTGGCATCGGCTTCTATTTTCCTTTTTTGGTTTCTAATAACAAAAGCTATTACCTCTTTCCAACGCTTATCCTGATGCAAAAAATGTAAATTAGAGTCAGTTGTTATATATTTATAATCGGCATAAGAACCATGTTTTGTGATCTTATACAATTGTGTATATGCAGAGTCTACTTTTCTTGACAAAGCCCATGCACAAGCTGCTTTATACCGATGTCTTTTCTCTCCTTGATTTCCAAAAGCACGAAATGCTGCAGTATATTTTTTACCAGATTTCTCAAATTCTCTGTTTTCATATAAAATATGAGCATCTTTTATTAATTCCAGATATTTTTCTCTATCCTGTCCAAAACAGATTGTTGTGGTCAATAAAAAGATTAGAATGCTTCGTTTCATTTTTGTTCGTTTTATCTGAATAATATAACAAAAATCTAACTACCCAAGATTAATCATATGAATACATTTCCAGAAATACGCGTCGGTTAAAGACACTACTCTTCTTATTTTGCTTTGTGGTATTCACGGGCGAATCAATCTCTTCTTCGTGCGGCATGATAATAATTCGACCTTCGAGAGTTGGATCCTTCACTAGATAATTGTAAACTACTTCTAAGCGTTTATTGGCAAGTACACTATTAAGTGAAGGGGATCTTGTATCATCACTAAATCCATATAATTTTAGAATGTAACTATCGTACTTTTTCATAAGTAAAGCAACTTCATTCGCTTTTCGCTTTGAAGTTTCAGACAAATCTGATTTTCCAAATTCAAAAAATAGGTTCCCTTGGTTTTTATCAAGTTCAATACGCCCAACTTCATGTATCGTGTAATCATTATTGGAAGCAGCTGAAGATTCCTCACTATGTTCAATATTACTATCAGTTAATGTCACATCATCAGAACCTACACCCACCCCATTTTGACCTGATTCACTAATTGATATCGCACTAACAAAAATATCATCCTCAATCAAAACAGTATCATCCTCTTGATTTTTCAATTTATTATTTGATGGATTAATTACTTCATTATTATGAATCACATCGATATCAGCAAATGTTATCGTATCATAACTTAGATCTGTTGCATTTTGCTCTAGTGCAGATGTGTATTGAGAATCAACCAACTCTTCATTTTTTTTAGGAATGTCATTCTGACCTTTCAATTCATTATTCGAAGAAATAAGCACTTCTTCATCATATGTGATATTGCTATCGACAAATGTCATCGTATCAGGACTTAAATCCGTCGCTTCTTTTTCAACCGCAGATGTGTATTGAGAAGCAATAGTCTCCTTATTTTCAATACGCATAGCATCCTGATTGTTCAATTCACTATTTGAAGGAATAAACAGTTCTTCATCATATGTGATATGGCTTTCGGCAAATGTTATTGTATCAGAACTTAAATCCGTAACTTCTTTTTCTACCGTAGAGGTGTATTGAGAATCAAGCATCTCCTCATTTTCTATACGAATATCATCCTGATTTTTCAATTCAGTGTTCGAAGGATTAGGCTTTTCTTCATCATATGTGATATGGCTTTCTGCAAATGTTATTGTATCAGAACTTAAATCTGTTACTTCTTTTTCTACCGTAGATGTATATTGAGCATCAACCATCTCGTCATTTTCTATCGGAATATCATCCTCATTTATCAATTCATTATTTGAAAGACTATCCTGTTTTTCATCATATGTGATATGGCTATCTGCAAATGTTATTGTATCAGAACTTGCATCAGTCTTATTCTTATCAATCACAGATATAGATTGATGTTCAATAGACTTGTTATTTTTTATACGAATATGTTTCCGACCTTTATCATTCAATCTATTTATGAATGTATTAACCAACTCTTCTGTATAAACAACATTGTCATCAGCTAATGCTGAATCATCAGAATTTAGGTTTATTTTTTCATTATCAATTTTTGAAATTGGTTTAGACTTAGGTAAGATGCTACCTTTGGTAAGAATATGATCTTGACCTCGACTTTTGATTTTTTTATCTGAGGCATACGCCCTAAGTTCTTCCTCCAGTTTGTTAATTCGATCGTATTTATCCTCCAGAAGATCCTTTAAAAAGATTAATTCTTCTGATTTATGATTTTGTTCCTTATTAGATTTTTTACGGAAGGTATATCCGATAAGAAACTCATGATTCGTTGCTGAAATATGTGCGGAATTTTGCGTATTAACATTGTATGAATAACCTATTTTTAAGCTTTCTGAAGCAATAACACCAATATTTAATCCTATCGCATATTTATTTCGGTAATTTACACTAAGCCAGCCTTTATTTTTAAGTTTAAGTTGTGCATTGAGATCGTATTGCAATGGGCTGTTTTTCATGAAACGCATCATAAAATTTGGCACAAAAGAAAGATCTTTTATGCTGCGTACTGGTATTTCATAACTTCCCGATAAAAGGTAATGTCGAGATTGTCTGTACAAATCATCACCATCATATTTAGAAAGATTCGATTGATTGATAAGCTGTGGAATAGCTAGAGCTATAATCAGATTCTTATTGGTGTAATAAGCTCCAAAATTGGCAACAAATTCAGTATTGTTATAGTTCCCTGCTTGTAATAGTTCATCATTCATGTCAGCATTTTTCTTGCTTAAATTCAAACGGAAGTCCGAAATACCTGCTGATAAGCCTAAACGAATATGTTGACTATCATCGATTTTCATTCTATATGAATAAGAGAAATCGATTTGTGTTGAATTAAAAACATCTATACTATTATTCAATAGATTAATACCAACTCCATATTTACCCTCTTTTAATCCGGTGCCAATCGTTAAGGCATGAAATGTTTGCCCCCCATTAAAATCTTTAAATTTACTATTCCTTAAAATATAAGCTTCCAGTAGCTTATTGTAACCAACTGCTGCCGGATTATAAATACTTGGATTGATATAGTAATGATCTACCATAGATACCTGTTGGGCCTCTGTATTTAAGTTAATTCCGAAAAGAAATATTAAATTAATCGATAAAAATCGAAAAAATGTAAATGTCGTAATGTGTATTCTCATAGAGGGGAGTATATGATGATTTTAACTTTTGGCTAATTTCTACCGAGAATAGATACAATCCCTTTAACAGGTTTCATATTATTTCTGTGAAATTCGATCAAATAAAAATAGGAGCCACTAGGAAGTTGCGAACTATTATAGGTTCCTTTCCAATCGTTTTGATAATTGAGCGTGTGAAAAACTTTCTGCCCATATATATTGAAAACACTTACTTCTGGGGCTTCCCATTCAGGATTATAACTAATGACCCAATTGTCGTTTCGTCCATCACCATTGGGTGTTAAAATACCATTTACAGCGTATTCTTTGGGATTACTAAAGTCAATTTTAAACTTATGCCCAATATCGGTCGATTTACAATAATTGGCATCTACAACTGCTAATTTATAATTGCCCGCTTTCATTTCATCGACTTCAATATATCGCTGACCACTGCTAATTGTTTTATAATTTTCAAAAATATAGGTGAAAGGTTTCTCACCGTCAGTGACAATAACATTTACTTTTCCATCAGACCCTTCGAATTCATTTGTAATGATTAAATCTATTTGCGGGTTTGAGTATATCTTCAATTTTGGTTTTGCAGCGACAATTTCATCTACACAATTATCTATGAGCACTTCAAACTCAGAATCTATATCTGTAATAAGATTTTCAAACACAACAGGTCCTCCATCGCTCGTAATGGTTTCAATACTTATATTTTGATCATACAAATTATATCGGACCCCATTTTGTGTAATAGGCAATTCTATATTTATTGTTTCACCTTGACAGACTTCTCCAGGGCTTGTGAAGCTCTCAATTGGAAAGTAACTGGGTTTTATTAAATTAAAGTCGACTTGCTTATCTAATTTAAGTTTATCGGGGCAGATTAAGTCTCTCACATAAACAGAATAACTCCTATTGTTTATGGGATAAACTGCTGGAAAAATGGCCATCCCGCCATTTCCAATAACTTGGGTATTTAGAAAATCTACCCCATCATGTAATTGATAAATAACATCTCTTTGACTGTCTTTAACACTTATAGTTAAAGCTTCACCTTCGCAAACATTCAATTTGTTGCTAATTAGGGTTCGATCTGTTTTCGAGGTAGAATGCACATCGATTTTTATATCGAAATCTACTTTAACAGGATTAATACAGTAATGACCTTGAGCATTAACACGATATGTTGTTGTTACAAAAGGATTAACTGAATTAAAGTTAATTAAACCACCATTCCCAGCAACTTTGAGTCCTATTTGGTTTTCATCATTTGAGTCTTGTTTGGCAAAGAGTTGATAATCTACTGAGGCATCGGATGGTGAAAGTGAAATCACAACCTCTTCACCCTGACATATTTCTTTTTTATCAGCGTACATATAAAGCTGTGTTTCAGGAGGCCGACGCACTTCTACGTGAAAATAATCAGTTAATGGAATGCTTGTTTCGCACCATCCTCTATTGGCCTTAATACGATAAGTAGCACTTCGAAATGGCTTAAAACCTTCAATACTTAACAAGCTTCCGTTGCCAATAAATGAAGGTTCATTGGTATTGGAACCGCCTTCTATTTGATAATAAACATCAGGCTCACTATCTTTCACAAAAACACTTATGCTCTCCCCTACGCATAATGAATTATGGCTGGTGCTGACTTCCAGATTAACCAATGGAAGACTCATCACTTCTATCTCAATTTCGGGGCTTAATTCAACGAATTTTGAACTAGCAATGTGTGTTGCAATAACCGTATAGCTTGAACTTATTGAGGGTGTAAAAGGTTCAAAACTCGCTTTTGAATTATTCCCAATTAGGGTATTTGAGACGAAGCTTCCTGAATGATTATCCTTTAATTGATACTGAACTCCAATTTCGGTTGTGCTAAGAGATATGGTAGTCGTTTCTCCAAGGCAAAGTTTTGCATTATTAGTAGAAACAAGAATGGTTTTATCAGGGCTTATTTGAGATGCAAACGTTGTGTTAACTATAAAAAGAATTGAAAGAAGTTGAATGTAGCGTTTAAATTTATAAGCGGAGTAAATATATTGGAGCATATAGGATATCATTTTAATGTATTCCCCAAACGTAACTCATAATTTATTATTCAATGTTAAGTTCATTTTAAGAAACCTTCGTAATAAGGCGGGTTCTAAAAATGTTTTTGTTTTTTGGGTCGGCTAATATACTTAAATTCACGAAAGATATTCTGTAAAACAAGCTTTTTATTGAAGCTTTACCAAAACTCACCTTTATGATTAAAAATGATTAATCGACTATAATGTTCCGTGAATAAACAGTAATCCTATTTAAATATCCTAACACAAAAAAATAATACGAATACGAACTATTGCATATCAAACAAATACGAGGGTGTCATTCGCCTGGCTTAGACTACACATAACTTATCATAAACATGGGTATTATTGATTCCAGTTTCTATAAATCATGCCTTATAAAACTAATTCAAGTCTCCCTTCGTTACAGTTCCCAACCCCTAAGTCCCCTAAAGGTGATTTTTTAAAAATCTATCTATTGACTATAAGAGAGAATTGAGAATTATTAAGTTCCAATTTACGCTTCTTGCAAATCAATAATCACACAAACCAGCTTATCTATTTCTCCAACTCCTTGGCGAAGGAAACCTGACAGATTTATCTACAGCTTGTAAGTAAATCTGTCAGGTTTAAAATAGAAAAAGGCTTCTTAATTATAATCGAGCTTTAGTTTAAACAAAATCAGCAAAGAAATTTGAACACAACCTACACCAAGCAAATAAGTGTTAATTAAACTGTTATCCAAACAAAAAGTATCTTATCAGCAACTTTAAAGTCCCTGAGAATCGCATTTTTAAAAGTTTGCAGGCATTCCCTCACAAATACACCACGAATTTTCTTTGTTTTTAAACAGTCGAAGCGCTTTTCTCTTTTCTGACACTGTTTTAAAATTAGACCTGTTCGTCTTTATTTATTGCAGGGATAGCTCATTTAAACCGATCATTTTTTTGATTGTTGATAAGGCTTCTTCCGGTTCAAATGTTTTGATTCCGGCAAAGGGAATTTGAATATCTTTTTTTGCTAATACTTTTTGAAGTTCTTTAATAAAAATTCCCTGTCCGGTGATTTCTTTATTTTCTTTAGATGTCGTCTCCACACCACAACTCGGTGAACGATTAATACCTATAATGCCTTTTATCTCAAATCCATTTTTAAGATATTCTTCAATTTGATAGACCAGAGACTGTATCAGAATATTTATCTTTTCTAATGATTTCGCTTGCTTCATTTCATTACGTATTCGACTGTTCTCCTCAATTACAGGTCGAGTACTCCCAAGCTTGTCACTTCTATCCAAACCCAAGCAATGTAGTTCGGGGCAAGGCATCTGAACAATACCCAGTCCGGTGCTATTGAGCAATTCCATTACTTCCGTAATGGTCCCTCCGTAGGACGCTGTGCCATCCGACTTCGCATTCTGGTTTATTATGCAGTGAGCAATAAGTATAAGGGATTTACTTCTTTTATCTTTAAATAGTTCCATTTCTAAAATTTTCAAGTTCAAGTTTCCGCTAGTGATTGCATAGTCTAAAACACAAGAGGCTTTGGTCATTTACGTCAAATACTTAACACAAACGCTTGACTGTTATATCGTATTTTTACTCTTTTGCATTCTAAGTAAGGAATACATAATCATATCATAATGCTTTCCGTTCCACAACATCCAGTCTCTTAATAATCCCTCTCTTTTAAAACCAAGTCTATTTAATGCTTTTTCCGAATAAATATTTCCAGGCATTACTTCTGCTTCAATTCGATTGATTTCAAGTTTTTCAAATCCGTAATTAATAACCGCTTTTAAAGCCTCGCTTATATAACCATTATTCCAATAGTCTTTTTGCAAGTCATAACCGATATTAGCCCTGTGTTGTTTTGTGTAATTATTAAAGCCTATTGTACCAATAATCTCAGTTTTTCCTTTTAGAGCAATACCCCACCGAATACCCAATTTATCATGAAATCTAGACTGAAACCAATCCAGATATTTTTGTGCGTCCGCTTCTACAGTCAGCGTTTTTATTTCTTTTTATATTTCCACTCTTTTTCACAGTCGTAACAGATATAATGACGCTTAAAAATTGGAAAAAACGCTCCAAAAAGGAAGTATGCCAATACCATTAGAGGATTAACCTCCTTCTTTCTATAAATATTGTCAGATTCGCAATATGGGCAAATTGATTTGTCTGTATTATCGTTTAATTCAATTATTTCAATGTTTTTGCGTCTAATATCTGTCGCTTCCTTAATATATCCGCCTTCTTTAAGTATTAAAGTTGCATTAATCAAATCAAATTCTTTCACATCAAGTTTTACACCTCCAATTGCGTTCGAGTAGAAATTATTTACTTGAGCTGTAAGTTCGTCACGTATTATAGTTTCAATTCCTTCTGATTCAAGTAATCCTTTTGCAAAATGTGCCTCATGTGGTTGTGTGAAAGTGATTATTGTTTTCCAATTTTCCATTGTTCAGTTTTGGGTGTCGTTCTAATGATTCTCTTAATACTCTATCTTAATCTTTTTGAGCGCCTTAGATAATGCTATACAACGTTCAGTATATGAAATCGTTGGCATTTCGAAGCACAAACTTATCAGCCCGCTAAGCCGTTGATTAAATATCATTTCGTACAAATACAGCACTGTCCGCGCAATGTTTGATGACCGCGTGTTACCTGCTTTACTTTTCCCATTGTTCAATTATTTTCGAGAAATCTACATCCTTCCATTTTTCTTTCCATACTTCATAATATCTAATGTCAGAAGACTTTGGTTCTGGGGAACATTCATTTATATGAACTAGAGAAGGAATAACAATTGATTCGCCAACCAATAACGCATCGCCAGCTTTCAATGAAGGCAACATATCCGTCATATTTCCCATTGTATCTGGAAGTAGTTTTTTCACATAGTTTTGATCATCAGGATTTGTTAATCGCATTACAACGAAACTATTACATTGAGAAAATATTGTTTCTGAAATTTCTGAAGGTCGTTGACTTACAATTCCTAATGTGACTCCATATTTTCGACCTTCTTTTGCTATGCGCTCTATCGCACTTCTAGATGCCCTAAACTTAACCAAATCACTTTTAGGAACATATTTATGAGCTTCTTCATAAAGTAATAGAAGTGGGGTATCACAACTTTGTTTTTCGTTATTACTTTTCATGAAAAAGAAACCAAATTCAAAAAGAATACGAGAAATCAATGATACTGTAATGCTTAATGCTTCAAAAGGAATTCCTCCAAGGTCTATTATTGTTATATTTGACTGTTTACTATCTGAATAACCAATGAATTGCTTTAGGGTCTCTTCAAATGTTATTGATTTTGCCTTTGAGTCTAATAAAAAGTCTAGCCTTTTATCATTAAGCTTAATTTCTAAGCGATTGACAAAATTAATAAACTTGGCATTTAATGTACCAGTAGCACTACCTGGCACTATCTTCAAACCTTCTTCAAATAATCTTTCACAATTTTCATCATTAAAAATAAATTCTTCATCATTTGATTTCCATTTTATGGAATTATCTTTTTGTTTTTGTTCAATATTTCGGTATTTCAAATATTGAAGAACTTCATTAATCTCAAAAAACAGAGGTGAATCGTAATGAATTTTCGATTTTAGATTATAAGCCCCTTTAAAATGTTTTTTCTTATTTGCTGTAACTGCTTCTTGAAAAACACTTCTTTGATTGTGGTCATTAGCTTCTGTATCTATAAAAAGTTCAGTTAACTCTTCGCTATTTAAAAGCCAATATGGTAGAACTAAATTATCAATATCTATATAACTAGCTTCTGGAAAAGCTGTTTTATATTCACCATGAATATCAAACATTACAATATGGGAATTATTTAATCCTTCATAACCACCCATTTTGCTACTACTTGCTTCTTGTAAAATCTTTGCAACAGTATGAGATTTACCTGAACCTGTTGAACCAACTACAGCAAAATGTTTATTAAAATATTTGTTTCCATTAACAGGAACTTCAATTGTTTCATCTGTTAAAAGCTTTGAAAAAATAAATTTTTCTGAGTCAGTAATATTTGATTGATAAACTTTCAGTATATCTGCAGGGAGAGCTGGTTTAACTTTAGTTGGAGGAATTGTTAAGGAATCCCCACCTCTTTGAAACTTATCATTAACTAAAGTACCAAGTGGATTAGCCTCAATTATATATCTCTTGTTCTTTAATATTTTTTCTTCTCCTTTAATTTCAACTTTTTCTTCTCTATATTCAATTGAATAACTATCTATAACGACTATCAATTTATGATTATCGTCATCAGCAACTTCTAGATAAGAGCCGACTCGTAGCTTTTCTAATTGTTCATCAATTGTTGCAAACTTACTAAGGTCATCAACTGCAATCTTAATTTTATTCGGGTAAACAGCAATAACTTCTGCTGAAGGAACTTTAGAATTATCTAGTGTTGACATATTATTCAATTATTTTTTCAATTTCATTTAAGCCTTTAATCTCAATTTTTATTTCTCTATGTCGATGGTCGTTATCTTCTGGCTTCGTGCAAAAACACTGAATAACTTCTTTAGTTGTATTCAGATTAACATCTAATATTTGAACTAATTCATCCTCTTGGTTAATGAACTTTATTGCTACCTTATTTTCTTTTGTAGATTTTATAGAAATAGAATCTATGTTAAAAGATGCTCCTTTAAAATCGTACCCGTCTTTTAAAACTATTCCATCTTCAATTAATCTTGCTTTCACCCCTACCAAATCACTTTCCGAAATATTCCTGTAGTAGATAAATGGCGATTCTCCTTTAATATCCCGACTTAGCAACTTAAAATACTTTGAACTAATTTTTTTTGCTACATGAACTAAGTCGCTTATGTTTTCTGTTCCAATTAACTCTATGATAAATACCCGAACTGTTTTATCTACATTCCTAAAAGTAAAGTAATCTTTTTTCAATTTCTTAAAATACTGAAGTTCACCCTTGTAAGCTCTAAAACTATTTGTGAAAAGTATTTTTCTATCATTTTTTATTAGTTCAGAAACTTCCTTTTTTGTTGTACTTCTGTTAGCTACATTAGTTGGAGAATGATTGATAACAAGGTCTCTAAGATGTTTTGTTATTCTACAATGATGAATAATCGCCTCTTCCTCTTGAAAACCCAGTTTCATAATTTCTGAAATAGTCTGTTCTAGTTGGATGTCAAACTTAGGTGAAAACTTGAGCTGAAAGGAGTTCTGAAAATCAGTCTTTTCTTTAGTAGAATAATTATTCTTACTAGAACCAAGAATGGTATCTATTGATGTTAATTCTGTATACCCATTAAAGTCTCCAAAGAAACAATAAAGAATGTATTTCTTTGTGTTATCTAACTTGAACTCTTCTATAAGTTGGATTAGGGGTTTCTTAATAGCAGATGGTACAAATTTTACAGCTTCTTTATACTTTACTTGCATAACAAAATCCGAAGAATCAATATCTTGATTTTGCTCAACATTAACAGGTTTGTTTATATCAGACTGTTTCAATATTTCAAGAATATTTTTATCAATCTGATATTCAAATCCTTTTATTGCATAATACCCTCCATCCATTTTCTTTATTGTTTAAGCAGGTTTGTATTTTTAGTATTGCAGGTAACTTCCTATAACAACACAATGCTTGTTACTTCAGCTATCATTTCTTTAAAGTTGTTCTTAAACTGACCTTTGGGTTGGATTAGAACACTTAATGTATTTTAGTTTTAAAACTAAACATTATTATAAGTAAACCATATTACAGGCATATGTTAGATTGGGAAATAGCTGCTAAATAGAAAGGCTCTACATAATAAATATACCAAGGCTTTGCAAAAACTAACTTGTGATCTTCAGTACTAATAGCTCAGTGAGAAAAAACTGAGAATAAAAAAAGAGGAAAACCCCTAGTAGGTTTCCCTCTTTTATTTTATTGTCTTTAAACTTCTATGGCTTAAAAAGAGCTATAGAAGTATTTATTTAGATTTTGCTTTTATATTTCTCTTCCTTATACAATGCCTGTTCTTATCCAGCTTGCCCAATCGTTTCGCTCATTTTTTTCAGCCAGTTTAGCAGCCTTTTCAAAATCGTAAGGCAGAGCAAATTGTTCAACTGAGATTTGCTCATCACATTTGGTAATCACCGAGTACTTTGCTAGCGGATTAAAACTTTCCATTTTATGTGGAATGGGTAATTCATCGCTATAAGCTGGTAAACCAACACTTCCGGGATTAATTACAAGCTTTTGCTTTTCGGTCCTTATAACTCTGGCAGTATGGCTATGCCCACAAACAACCAGCTGTTGATCTATATGCTTCAGCAGATCATCAACTTCGCTCAGCGCTTTCACGGCTACATGATCGGCCTTAAGGTTCTCTAGTAAATAAGCTGTATCGGAATGAGGACTGGCATGACAACAGTAGATATCTTCATGTATCAAGTCAAAGGGCAGGTTTTTCAACCAGTTTAGGGTGTTATCGTCAATCTGATCCTTTACATACTCCATGGTTTTATATGGGGATTCCTGCTCAAAATGTTCCAGAATAATCCTATCTCCATTACCACAAACACTTAACACCTTATTTTCAATCAACATTTGGAAGGTTCCTTGTGGATCAAGTGGACCATATAGGCTATCGCCCAGATTAATAATGGTTTCAATACCCTTTGATTTAATATCTTCTAAAACTTCGTTCAGAGCCAAAGAATTACCATGAACGTCAGATATTATTGCTATCTTTTTTTCTATCATATATTAATTATTAGGAAAATGATTTTTACATGAAACAAAACGCGCTTTACAACAAGCCAATAGCAGTTGTTTCAGCGATATCGCAATAGAAGATGTTCCCGATACCCTTACGAACACCTTTCATATTCTGAGTCACAAAAATAAACATTATCGTAAATAAACCATATTGTAGATATATGTTAGATTCACATTGTCCGTTAAATAGAAAAGCTCTACATAATTAACATACCAAGCTTATTCAAAATCAGCTAGTTCTTTTCTGTATAAATAAGTAAAAAAACTGGGTGTAAAAAAATAGGAAAGTCCCTAATGGATTTTCCTATTTTATCTTATTGTCTTTAAAATGATATAAGCTTAGTCTATCACCACTCCCTCGATTCCACCCAGGGGACAGGAATGCAACTTATTTATTCTCCAAAAACTGGCTATAAATGCCTATAAGCTTATCCGCCTGAGCGTAAATACTAAATTCCTTTTTGACGCCTTTTCGAGCACTGATGGCTAGTTTATTCAACTTATCTTCCTGATTTAAGAGGTTTTTTAAAGCCAAGGCTAATACTTCTGGCGTGTTGTTCTCATAAATAATACCTCCATTCGATTTTTCAACAATTTCGGGAAAAGCACCCAACTTGGGTTGCACCACTGGCACGCCCGAAGCCATACTTTCCAACAAATACAAACCAAAGGCTTCTCCGTTTCGTACAGGAACCGAAATCAGCTTCACTTTTGCAAAAAATTCATGTCGGCCTTCCCCATCAAAATCCTCGTGAAACTCAACTTGATCTGTGAGCTTAGCTTCCTTTAGTTTCTGCTTTACTTGTTTTATCAGCGCTTTATCGTCACCTGTTGAGCCACCTGTCAGTATTAATTTGACATCGGCGAAAGCCACATCCTTTTTAAGCAAAATAAAAGCATCAACCACAATATCAAAACCATTGGCTTCGCACATTCGGGAAATATAACCAATGTTTCGCTTTTTGGTATTGGAATCAACAAACTTGTACTCCTCAGCATCAACCCCTAAATAGTTGGTAAATACTTTCTCTTGGGGAATGTTCATTTTTTCCAATGAGACCTGAGCATAATAATCACTAACGGCAATAAAGCCATCCACATCTTCAGCTTTCGTACTCATCAGCGCCCAAATTTTATCTCTAAAAGAGTCTTTCATGGCATCCACCCAAACATCCTCATCCTGTAAAGAACAAATAATAACGGCTTTGGGAAATACCTCTCTAAGCTTAGGAGCCAAACCTAAAAGCAGTGCATTGGATATATGAATTACATCGGGCTGAAGGTATTCGGCCATCCAGCTCACCATTCGATTCAATTCATCTTTTTGCTTGCCTTCTTCGCCCATTAGCATGGAAAGAGTCATTTCTTCCAAGCCTTTTGCACTGGTCGATCCAGCCATGCTTGCAGCCAATTTTAACATGGGGCCAGAATTCAACAAACGATCGACCCAAGCGGGTGCATGCCTGAATATGGGGTACAATTGTTTTAGGTAGATGCTAATGGCACCATAAAAAACAGGTATTTCATTCAGATCGTGCTCATCGGAAAACAAAGGCAGATACATGGGGAGTTTGGTCAGCTGATGGCCTTGCTTTTTCATGGCAAGATGAAATTTATCGTCGCGCAAACAATTGCCGCAGTAGAAACTGCCACCAGAGCCCGGTATAATTTGTAGAATGTCCATAAATGTGCTTTGTATTGAACACACAAGATAGCAAAAAGCAGAATGATGTCGTGCTACTTATAAGTAAGATGTCTCAACATTTCTTAGCTTGATACAAAACACCCTCTGCCTTCCGCATCTCCTTAAAAGGGAGAACTAAAAAAAGGATGACCAATTAAGATCATCCTATTCTCTATTTAAAAATGGCTTGGTTTATTTCCAATGGGTCTCTCTCCACTCCTTTTGCTCTTCGGCAGTTAGGAAAGTCCAAGCCACAATACGACTGGTTTTGTATGCTTCCTTACACATCACCAATAAACCTATAGTCTAAGTTTGTACAGGGCTTGTACATAAAAACAGAAAATCTAAACACCCCTCTGTCCTTCGGACATCTCCCCTGAAAAGGGAGAAAGGAAAACAAAGATTTGAATTAATATTCTAAATTTTGTTCATGAATCTTTCCCTTTTAGGGTACCGTAGATTGTGAACACTTTTTTATCAATTAACTCGTGAACAAAGTGTCGGCAGACAAAAGGGTGTGTTCGCAATAGTAAATAATAAAACTTGTACATTTTTCCATTAGGAACTTTTATGAACAAGCCCTGTTAGTTTACAATCAATTGGAATTCATTTATTTCTTGTTTTAAACAGATTGCAATTTGTCTATAAAAATGACAGCTTGCATTTTCCTCTACCAAATTGGCAAAATCATTAACCCACTTAGCCAAATGTCGGTTCATAAATTGCTTCTGTTTTTCTACATACAAGTTTGATTGTTCTAAATCATCAACATCTAAAAACTCTAGTTCTCTGACCATAAGATAGTATAAGAATTCTAACTCAATCGTGATATGATCTGGAAGCTCCTTGAACTGAAGACTTAAATCTTCTTGATCATACAGTTGTAGCAAATCCATTGTAGAATCGCCAAAGGTTTTTCGTCCGTCTTCCAAATAAACAGATCCGTAAGGAGCTGATAACAATTCAAATGGACCAAGGAACAATTTTGAATAATCGACTTGCAACTCCTTAGCATCATCCATTTTGTCAATGATATCAGAAAATCGCTCTGGTAATTTGGCTTTATAATCCTTCAATACAACAACTTGCTCTTTATCAGGATTATGAAAACATTCCGACAGAAATTTTATAATTAAGGCTTTCGATATTTTATCATTTAAATCTAACATCTTGAGTTTGTTTAAGAATTGGAGTACACATAAATGTACTCCAATTAATGAGTCATCTTATCTTTTAGATTTTAACCACTTTTATTCGCGTCGTTCCGTAATAGGCCGTCGATCCACTTAAACGGTCATACTCCGCAGGAATAATCTTATTATTACTTCCACCTCGAGGGGTTTTACCAAATTCCTTTGAAGCCACCTGACCATAAGCCCAGTGCCCTTGTCCGTAACATTTCGAAATGGTACCTGGTCGATTACCTTCCCATAGTTTGGCGATGCATTCGATCTCTGCAACAGGAGAAATCAGCTTAATTCTATCACCATCTTTAATACCATACTTTGCAGCGTCAATCGGGTTTAATCTGGCAACATCATCAAAGGCATTATCTCCTGGATCCAAATCTTTAACCTCATAATACCAGTTTGTATTTGCAGATCGTCCCTCTCTGTTAAATCGTGATTTAAAATCGACGTGTACAAATGGATATTCTTCCTTCGTGCCTTTCATAAAAGGTTCCTCGTAATGCGGAACAAAGGCCATTTCATCTCTTGCTTGATAGTTGCAGGTTTCCAATATATCATTCACATCAGTATCGTACTTATCGGCATGTTTCTTAAGTGCGTACTTCAAGGTTTCACTATAAAATTCAAACTTTTTAGTTTTGGTTTTCATTTTACTCCACCTTTTCCGAAATGAGTATGGATCTGAATTCCAAACACCAACTTTACTGAATTCTTCCCAACCAGAAAATTCGTCGCCTCCTTTATATTTCGCGGGATCCCACAGGGGTTGTGTGGCATATTTTAAGGCATAAAGCGTAAATTCCTTTTCATCTTGTGGTATTTTACCCGTTTCAGGATCCTTAATCGATTTATAATAGTCGAGTAGATTCGTGAATCCTTTTTCGGCTAATTTTTCTGCCAATAGCCATGGTATTTCAGTCTCTTCAATTTTAACATCCCAAACTGGCTTAATGACTGGCTGCAATAAGGTAACATGTCGATGTCCGTTGGCATGCGCCTTTACATAGCCCCATTTTTCGAACATATGATGTACACAAGGCAAAACGATATCAGCAAAGTGCGTAAATTCAGAACCATTGGTCGTACAATGTACTAAAAACGGGATTTTAGCTAAAGCTTTTTCCCAACGATCGCTTTGTGGACAAGAAAAAGCAAAATTGTTAAAATAACCTATCGCAACTTTTATTTCATTGGGATCTTCATTTAAAATCCCTTCGGCAGCATTATTGGTCACCACGCCACTGCCGGGCTTCCCTTTTTTCAATGCGGGAAATTCTTTTCGCCCTCTATGGTCAATTTTCTTGTGCTTTTTTCCGGCTTTGGCAATCTCATCCATAAAATGATCGGGCGCAGGAAATTTAAGTGTATACTCCTTATTCGCTTTTAGTGTCCCTCCAACATTATCAACCGCACCAACAAGTCCGTTTAAAGCATGGCAAGCCATACTGGCATAAGCGCCTCTGGCCTGCATTACAGGACCACCACCTACCCACGATATGGCATGAGGTGCCGCTTTTCCGTAAGCTTTTGCAACCCGCACAATTTGCTCAACCGAGATACCTGTTTTTTCCGATGCCCATTCAGGCGTTTTATCCTTTAATTCAAGATTCCACCATTTAAGCAGTCCATGTGAATGAATTTCTTTGAATACAGATCCAGCTTTCTCCTCAATGATTTCTTTTCCGACCATAAACTTTTTGATGTCTGAATTTTCAGTAAAATCACCCACAAAAGGTCTATACCATAAGCCTTCAGTAAGCAAAACATGGGCAATTGCAGAAGCTAAAGCACCATCTTCACCTGGTTTTACAGGCAACCATTCGGAAGCTTTGGTTGCTGTAATAGAAAGTCTGGGATCGACAACTGCCACATCCATTTTATCCAATGATTCACCCCAAACTGATGAATAGTACGACACTTGCCTGTTGGCAGATAATGGATCGGCACCCCATATTAAAACATATCTTGCGTTTTTAACATCGTACTGCCGATAGCCCCATTCTCCTTCTGTATAAAATGGTCCGAATTTTTCTGCCTCAGCACAAATAGCACTGTGCGATATATTGTTTGGAGAGCCAATTATTTTAGTCATCCTATCGTAAATAATATCGCGCATATACGTGTAACGTCCGCGCATGAGCATGTATTTATGCGTTTCGTTACGATCGCGTAGTTCCATGATTTTATCCGCAAGGGTATTTAAGGCTTCATCCCAGGAAATTGGAATAAATTTTGGATCCTCATTCTTTCCTTTTTTAGGATTCGTTCTCTTCATGGGCACTTTTATTCGATCAGGATCGTAGACCTGTTGCAGACCAATGTGTGAACGAGGACAACCTTCACCCATATTAACTTTCGAATGAGGATTTCCTCTTACCCGAATGGCTCGACCGTCTACAACATAAACCTGCTTAGAACACCAGGATGTACATCCCTGACAAGTGGTTGATTTCCACTCACCAACTGCTCCCATGCTTTTTTCACCAGATTGAGCGAAAACTTTCAGATCAGGAAGCACCATTGCTGCTGTAGCCAAACTGGCTCCTCCGACAGCAATATTTCTTATAAACTTTCTTCTATTTGAATCTTTCATTGTTTTCCATTTAAACCGATTAAAACTTAAGCCTCACTTAATGAAATTTTGCCATTTTCTATCCTTCTTATCACCAAACGATACACGAGTAAAACCAAGGCCGTTATTCCCGAACAAATTGAAATCTCAGTAAAGGAAGCACTGTAGTTTAAGATATGCTCACCTGCAAATAAAGGCACTTCCTGACCGACAATTATCAAATTATATCGGTAGGCAGAAATGGCAAATACAATAAGAATAGCAGGAATTGTCATATTAGGAAATGTTCTCCCCTTTTTAGTTAAGAGAATTAAAAAGGCCAAAAACAAACCTAAAATATTCAAAGCGAAAAGGAATAAATGTCGACCTGTTAACAGTTTCCAGGCTTCCATTCCTTCTGGTTTTTCGCTATAATTAAGAACAAGAATGTCGAATAAATCGAGAAATAGAACACCTGCAACCAGAAATACCAACAGGTAGCCCATTAGAGATTTAGAAGCATCATTCAGGAGCTTCCTATTTTCAATCTTCTCACTGATAAAGGCAAAGATGATAAGAATGCCCATTGCTGAAACGAGTCCGGCATTGGCAAAGTGAGGCAGCAATAAAGGTCTATTCCAAAACTCACGAGCTTTTACAAAACTAAATAATGCCCCATCCGGAACAAGAACAATTCCCATAGCTACGGGAAATGCAATAATTGAAAGCCATCGCAAGGTTTTTTTGAATTTTTCGTTCTCAGGATCGCTTTTTAGCTTAACGATGCTTATCAACTGAACCAAAAGAATCGTTCCAAATGTATAATAGCTCAAGGATGTGAAGAAAAACACCGAAGACGTATTTCGCATTAAGAAAGGTACTTTCAACATTCTTAATGGATTACCAACATCGGAGATCAAACACAGAAGTGCGCCTATAAGAGTGACCAGGCCAAGCATTACAGCCCGAAGTTCCAGCGATTTTAAATCATCCCGTTTAAAGACATAAATGATAAAACCGATTAAGGTACTACCCGTGCTTATTCCAATAAAAAAAGTAAAAGCTGCAATGTAGACACCCCAGGGCACTTGTTTGCTGATTCCCGTTATGATGTGTCCTTGTGTTACCTGCATAAAAGCACTGTAGATACCGATAGCCAATAGACTTATCAGCAAAGTATACCACAAAACATTTTTTATATTACTCATCATTTTCAATTTAAATATTTTAGCAAAAATTCATTTTACAGATGATGTTTACTGGGATTAAAACTTCTGATGTAGAACACCTTGGGCATTGTCCCCATATGCTCTTTAAGCTTTATTGGTGTATATTTACCCAGTAATTTCACCACCTTACTGTTGGGATCGTTCAAGTCTCCAAAAATCCTTGCTTTCGAAGGACATCTTTGAACACATCTCGGATCTTCACCTTTTTTCACCAAATGGTCGCAAAACAGACACTTCTCAACAGCATTTATAGGTCGAATACCCGCATAGGTTTCAGCACGTTCGGGATTGTAATAAGGAATTACATTTCCACCGACCTTACCGTTTAGCTCTTTTGCTGAACTCGCTCCAGGAATTGGCGTCTTGTCATTTCTCCAACGCTTATGCGGTGTACCTGCGTTAAAAGAAATGACTTTATAAGGACAGGCCACCATACAATACCTACAACCCACACATTTCTTAGTGTCGTGCATGGTAATACCATTATTGTCTTTATGCATAGCCTGTGTAGGACACACTTTAACGCAAGGTGCCTTTTCACAATGGTTACATAAGGTGGGGATGTAATCGTATCTTACGTTTGGAAATTTCCCAACGGTCTGACTCATTTTGTTAGCCCACAAAATACCATCATCTACATTGTTTTCATTCTTACATACAATGGTACAAGCACCACATCCAGTACACTTTTGTAGATCGATCACCATAGCCAATCTCTTTTTCAAAACTGTTTTCTTGCTGGCAAATACGATCTTGGGCAAACCGATTGCTGTCAGTAATCCTAAGCCCGCTTTTTTCAGAAAATCTCGACGCTTGTCCGTCTTTAAATTTTTATTCGTCATGTCGCTTAGATTTAACTAGAATTTATACTCAAAATTTAGCAGCAGAATGGCTTCAGTATTCTTATCCGAATCTTCAAATTTCCATCCTTGATAGTTCAGTGACATTTTAATGCCTTTAACTGGCGCATATTGGATACCGGCAACCAAAGCGTCACCATCCTTAGAATAGTTCCACGCTGTCTCAGCTCCCGAAAGCCTATTGGATTCTAAATGATCGAATCGTCCGAAAACTTCTACTTTTTTATTTATGATATAGGTGGCATAGACTGAATAGCCATACAAATCCTGATTTTCGGCTGGTTTGGAGTATTTTTCACCATTAAACATCTGGCTAAACTCGGCGCCTATCCTAAACTTATCAGCCTTGTAACCAATGAAAGTTGCAATGGTAGAAATACTTGTTGTGTCGGCAATTTCAGTTCCTTCACCTGTTTTATCATATTTAAACGAGTTCGAATCGAAGTATACTTTTGCAGTTAATCCATTGTCGAGTTTCAGAACCAGATTACCTCCTACTTTTTGCTGACCAAAATCGTCCTGCACTTTTTTGTATCCTTCTCCATTCACAATAAATACATTAGCCGATAGCTGCTTACTCAATTTAAAGTTGGCTTTAACTCCCAAATCTGCACTGGAACCAAAACCATATTGATCCTGAAACGATTTCATTAGGTATCGATATCCCCAAAACTTTTCCTGATCATTAAATTGCACCATACCAATCATCCCCATTGAGAGTTTCACCTGATCGGACAGCTTCCATTCCAGCTGGGCTTTTTTGAGATAAGCTGTGTAGTCGCTTCCTCCTTCATTTTTGCCAACATCAAAAGTAAGGCTGGCAGTAAACGTTTTACTCAAATTGTATTTGTAGCCGAAGTAGGCCCTTTTTATTTCAAAACTGCTTTCCTGCGTTTCGCCACTCGTCATGTCGTAATGATAGTTCCAGAATACTTTACCATTAGCTTTACCCGAAGGTTTAAAATCTTCGCTGCTTTTCTGTGCATAGCCTGTAAACATCATCAAGCTTATACCTAATAAGATCATTAGTTTTTTCATAGCTATTATTTTTAGTTGTGTGAAACTGATTTTCCTCAAGAACGCAAGTCCTATTCCAATAGGAACAATTCGAATGTTCTAAAACTCACAACCACACACAAAAACCTGTAAAACTGATGATTAGATATAGTAAGCAGTATTCTTTATTTTACTCTTATGGTACAAAAAAAGAACGGATTTACGTTTATTATTCGTAAATCCGCTCTTATATTTTAGCTTCGATAAAAAAAGAAGCTTATTCAATATTGTATTTATTCATTTTGGTACGCAAAGTTGATGGGGGAATTCCCAGAATTTCAGCTGCCTTTTTTTTATTGTATTTACTTCTTTTTAAAGCACACATTATGGAATCAACCTCAATGTCGGCAAGAATTTTATCCAAAGGCTTATTCCCTATTTTACTGCAGATATTTAATTCCTGATGATTTTGAATTTCAATAGGCATATCTTCAAGTCTTAATTTCCCATCATTTACCACAATGGCAAGTCTTTCTGCAATATTTTTTAGTTCTCTAACATTTCCATGCCAATTATAGTCCTCGAGAAGTGAAATGATTTCATCATCCAACTCTATTTTAGAATGTCCTGAATATTTCTCGAAATAATAAGAGAAAATCTCTTCAATATCTTTTTTTCTGTCTCGCAAAGGCGCTAAATTGATGGGAAAAACATTCAGTCGATAAAACAGATCTTCCCTGAACTTGCCTTCCTGTACCAATTCTTTTAAATCCTTTTTAGTAGAGGCAATGATTCTAACATCAACGGGTATAGAAGATGAACTACCTACTTTTTCAACTTCTCTTTGTTCAATAACCCGAAGGAGCTTCACTTGTAAATCAAAAGGAATATCATCAATATCATCCAAATACAAAGTACCCTTATCAGCAGCTTCGAATCGTCCTATTTTCTCTGAATCGGCTCCTGTAAAAGCGCCCTTAACATGCCCAAACAGTTCGCTTTCGAAAATTTCCCGAGACAATATGGCACAACTCACTTTTATAATTGGCTTGTGTTTCCTAGTACTATTATAATGTATAATATTGGTGATTAACTCCTTACCAGTACCTGTCTCTCCTGTCACCAAAATAGTGCTGTCCTTTCGTGCAATTAATTTAATCTGATCAAACAAATTCTTATTAGATTCTAAGTTTCCTATATAACGCGAAAAATCATAATTTTCGTTAATCTGCTTTCGTAGGACTCTATTCTCTTTTCGTATTTCACAAAGCTCAATTATTTTATTTATAGTAATCAGAACTTCATCATTATTAAAAGGTTTGGTTAGGTAATCGTAGGCACCCATTTTCATCGCCTCAACAGCATTTTCAACTGTTCCATAGGCCGTCATAACAATAATAAATATCTGCGGATATCGACTCTTCACCTGATTTAAAAGCTCTAAACCAGTCAAGCCAGGCATTTTAAGATCCGTAATAATAATATCGGGTATCGAATCATTTAACTCGAGCAAAGCTGAATTGGCATTGGCAAATTCCATCACAACAAAGCCTGCGTCTCTCAAATCGTCAGCCAAGGTCACTCTAACGATTCGTTCGTCGTCAACCACCCATATTGTTTTCTTCCGACTCATCATATATTTACATATTTAGGTAATGATACTGAAATATTCAATCCTCTATTATTATCGTTTATCTTACAGGAGAAATGCCCTTCGTGCTGTTCAATAATACTGTAAGAAACGGCCAACCCCAGACCTGTTCCTTGACGGTTTTTTTTCTTGGTGAAAAAAGGCGTGAAAATATCTTTCAAATATTCTTCCTTTATTCCAATACCATTATCGACCAGATTTAAATGGTAATTTTCATCATCTTCACGAATAGAAAGATTGATTTCTCCAATAAATGATTGATTCTCCATGCGAAGCTCTTCAATAGCATCGATACTATTCAGAATAAGGTTTAGAACCACCTGCTCAATATGATTTGGACTCGCCAATATGTATTTGGGGGCATGATGGTACTTTTTTTGAATACTAATTTGGTTTCTTTCAAACTGAAAAGAACAAAGGAGTAAAACATTCTCTATCACTTCCACAAGATTAACTTTTGAAAAAGCCATCTCTGGTTTTCTCGAGTAATTTAACAAGCCCCCAACCACAACATCAATTTTATTAATGGCTTCACTCATCATTTTTAAATAGTTGATATTTTGATTTAAATTATCGGGAGCATTTTCAAGCCGTCTAATACAATTCTTTATTCCAGCAATGGGATTATTAATTTCGTGTGCCAAGCCTGAGGATAGTATGCCCAAAGCCGCCATCTTTTCAGATTGGAACAAGTTGTTTTGAGCTTTTTGTAAGTCGTTATAAGCTAAATTTAACCTCGAGACCATTTCACCAAAGCGCTGTGTAAGAATGTCGATTTCATCATTTGTCCATATGGATTTTTTCCATTTTGCTAATCGGCTCTCATACAGAGTTATGAATACATTTGTTTCGGTTACATCCAAATTCTCAAGATCGATATCACCTGAGATCTTACTTATAATTTTAATGGGTGTTGTTATGATATATGAAAATATAAATGCCCCAACAATACCAACAATCAAAAACACAGCTACCATAATAATGAAAACCCGCTTTGTGGCATTCATACTTTTACTGTAATTCTCTTCCAAAAGACCAATACGCACGACACCTAAATTTCCCTCCATGATGGGAACGGCCAAATCTCGAATGATGATTGATGGTTCTAGCTTATCTTGAATTTTTGTTATCCCGATTTCATGTTTACTTGTCGGTTCATTAGATTTTAGTAGTGCCCCAGGAACAAACTTTTCGAATGTGTGAGCTAATACTTCCCCTCTTTTATCAATTATAAATATGTAGGCAATATTAGAATCAATTTGCTTTTGCTCCATTACAATTTGATTGAGCATTGCCTGATCATTATACAAAATGGGTGTGATACTATTGGTTGAGATTGTTCGAGCCGTAATTTTACCATGTCGTGTTAATTCAGTTCTAAACAAATCGTAAACAGCATAATCTATCAGGTACAAGTTAATTGTCCCAAAAAGCATAACAATCAGAACGACTGCTATTGTGAACTTCCAGAAAATTGGAAATATTTTTCTTCTTTTCATACGCTTATTATCTGATAAAACGCTCAAAATTTCCTCAGGCTGATATTCTTCATTTAGTTCGCTACTTCATACATAATTTTACGAATCCCGTCATAATCTCGATCACTTCCTTCCACAAATTTTTCGATCAACAGTCGATCAAGTATTCTTTTTCCGATCGAATCTTCGTGTATGCTAAACACGATTTGTTTAAGTTGCTTTTTCAATTTAGCATCCAAGTTTTCAGGGATAACAATTGGTGGGATACCAAAATCTTCCGATTTCTCGATAATCCTAATATTTTTAATCAATTCGGGAGTCGTTTTAGACATGTACTCATAAATGAGTCCGTCGATAGTTGCTCCATCAATTAATTGTCTGGCAACAAGCTGTATGGACTTGTCGTGAGCATAAGTATACAAGCTTGAACTAAAGAATTTATCAGGTGTGGTATTCAAATCTTTTGCTCTTTTGGTGGCATATAATTTCCCACTATTCGATAAAGGATCGGTAAAAGCAAATGTTTTCCCCTTAAAGCCCTTAAAATCGTGAATTCCCGATGATTCATGAGCGATAATATAGGCCTGATATACTGTCTTTCCATTACAAACAGGTTGCGCTAAAATTTCGATCGATTTTGTTTTTTTCGCATCAATATAAGCTCCCGAACAAATAAAAGCCATATCTACCTCGCCCGCACCTAGCATGTAATTGACCTCTTCGTATGTCTTTCTTTGTTTAAATACGATTCGATGATTTATTTTTTGAGAGATATACTCAAGTAATTCACTGTAGAATCGATAAGTCTCTTTGGGTGAAATAATAGCTGATACAGCAACCTTAAGAACGGGTATACTATCGGCTTGGTATTCCGATAAGCTTGAATCGGAAGGATTAACAAAGTCTACAGTTACCGTTCCAATAGGCTCTTTCTTATTTGATTTACACGAAATTAAGACCAAGCATATCAATAAAATAAAACTTATTCTGCTGAACTGTATCATAATAGAAATAGTTATAATCGTTCGTATTGCATTTATCTACCTGTTAACTTAAAGATACGTCATATTTTATTTATTTGCCTATAAATAAACTTCCTAGCACACTTTTGTGAATACGAAAGTTTAAATAGATAAGCTCCCAATAAACTAACAAGGCCTCACTATCAAGACATAAAAAAAGGATGACCAATTAAGATCATCCTATTCTATATTTTCAATGGGCTTGATTTATTTCCAATGGGTCTCTCTCCACTCCTTTTGCTCTTCGGCAGTTAGGAAGGTCCAAGCCACAATACGGCTGGTTTTATTCCCTTGTCCCATAGGAATGATTTCCACTTTTGTAGCTTCAAGGCTCTTTAAGGTTTTGTTCACCAATTTCAAGTTTGATTGTTTCGAAACCAAGCTGGAAAACCAAAAGCAACTTTTGCCAAACTTCTTACTTTCCGAAATCATCGTTTTTAGGAAACGTCCCTCGCCACCATCACACCACAATTCGTTATTTTGTCCTCCAAAGTTCAACTTCACCGTATCAACTTTCTTCTCACTTAGGTTATTTACCTTACGTTTCGAAGCGGCATGTGCATCCTCAGCTGAGGCATGGAAAGGTGGGTTACAAACCGTCATATCCACACGCTCTTCGCGTGTAAACACACCGTAGAAATAATCTTTAGAACTTGGCTGCAGACGACACTCTACAGCGCCTTTTAAAACAGGATTTAACTCTATAATCTTGTTTGCCGAAGCAATAGCCACAGGATCGATATCGGTACCAATGAAAGACCAGCCGTACTCTTTTCGGCCAATAATCGGGTAAATGCAATTGGCTCCCACACCAATATCCATACACTTAATGTTATTACCCTTTGGCATGTCACCAAAGTTAGAGCTGCACAAAAGATCAGCCATATGGTGAATGTAATCGGCTCTACCTGGAATTGGCGGGCATAAATAGTTCTCTGGAATATCCCATTCCTCAAGTCCATAATAATGCATCAACAAGGCTTTGTTTAGCATTTTCACGGCCTTGGGCTCAGCAAAATCGATGGACTGATCGTCGTACTTGTTCAATATCACGAAAGGCTTTAAGTCTGGACACGACTCAAGCAGTTCTTTAAAATCGTAACGCTCACGATTCTTATTTCGTGGGTGTAATCTTGATTTAACTTTTTCGTGCTTTTTTTTATCTGGAAGCATAGCTTTATAATCTGTATTTGAATAATCGGTACTAAAATGGCTTAAATAAGCCATCATCGATTTGCAAAAATACGACTATTTTAAGGATTTTGCTTACAAAGCAAGCTTTGGATTTCTATGGATTTGGGGAATAGACCAATAAGACCTCCATATAATCTTCAGGAATCATCCAATGATCGGTATTGGGTGCTATTTTACAAACCAAACCTTTCTTTACCTGCTCGCGCTCATCTCCATTTACAATGACTCCTTTGCCCTCGGTCACATAGCAAATTTCCCACAAAGGGTGCTTGTGTCCTCGTCCCTCTTTCTCAAATATCAAAACCTCACTCACAATATGCCCATCTTTCTCAAAAAGGGGCTCCATGGTACCAAAGGATGTTTTACGTTTCATGTCTTTCTGCATTCCAATATTATATTCTACATTAAATTTTAAACCACAGATTACACAAATTTTCACAGATTAATTGAATTTGAAAAACTTTAAGAGTTAGTTCAAAAAAACTGTAGGATTTCAAGCCTAAACGATATTTTAAAAATCAAACTGGCCCTTTCTTGTACATGTAATTTGTGTTCATCTGAGTAATCTGTGGTTCATGTCTTTTTCAATTTCATCTAATTTTTCCATTCATCTTTCAAAATGGCGTACACAACATCATCATACCATTCGCCATCAACAAAAATACTCTGCTTAAAGTGTGCTTCTTTTCGAAATCCTATTCTTTCAACCATCTTAATAGAAGCCTGATTTAAAGGATCTATAGAACATGTAATTCGCTGTTTATTTAAATCATTAAAAAGAAAATTCATAACTGCTTTTAATGCTTCAATAGCAAATCCCTTTCCATGATGACTCTTATTTAAAGTACAACCGATCTCAACTTGATATCTGTCGACATCGAAAAAATGAATCCCTACATCACCTATCAACTCATCATGTTCTTTATTGATAATAGCGAACTGGAACCAGGTATCGTACTCATCAATATTTTCGGCAATTTTAGAAATAAAATTTTCTGTATCCTCCAAAGTCTTTGGAATCCAACCTTGGTATTTATTGGTTTCGGCATCAGAGCGATATTTAAATAAATCTGTAGCATCTTCCTTTTCAATCTTGCGCAAGTGAAGCCTTTGGGTATTAATTTCTATTATCTTATTCATCATGTCTTAAGTTATAATTGTAAATATAGCTTATATTTCTCTGTATTATATTCGATACCTATGCATAAATAATCGGATGGTAATTCTTTACAAAATGCGCAACTTCTTCATCCGAGATACTTAGAGGATATGACATCAATAAAAGTTGGATGGGATTCTTACCCTTGCAATAAGCTGGCTGATAATAAACATGATTCGTCAGATGAAAACCGAGTCGCTCATAAAATTCGATGCGTCTTTGCTTTATCTCCTCATTGGGCAATTCAACTTCCAATAAAATTGGCCTTAAATCCTTTGCCTTAAAGTCATTTAAAATTATTTGTCCATACCCCTTCCCTCTATGAACGGTCGATATGGCGAAATGTTCGATATATCTCAAATCATCAAATCCCCACCAAAATATTATTCCTAGAAAGCAATCTCCCTGAAAAATAACTTCAAAGTGGTAATTGGGATGATCCATAATAGTCGTCTGATTACTAAGCAGACGACGCTCCTCATCAGGGAAAGATTCCTTATATAATGCCCAGGCTTTCACAAAACAAGGGTGCTTAATATCAGTTATTCTAAAAATATTCATATGTAAAATTAATTCTTTTTATTCTACATAAAAACACCTACTAAACTTAAATCATTGGACTTTTTAAGATAAGAATAATTGAAATCATTTTTCCATGAATTATATCGATTAAGCATATACTAAAATTCCCTCAACAAACTTATTCAGTTTATTGAGGGAATTATATAAGTAATCCTCTGAGCTACTATTTGCCCGTTCTAATTTTTCTTACTCTTTTTCTTTGATTTTTTGGCAAGCTTTACTGATTTCTCTAAATAATATCCATCTCGAGAAAGTAAGTGATCCAGATTAGCTATCCCATAAATTACGACCGCCGTAACCGTTGCTGCATGCTCCTGATTTTCGGCAATACTCATATTAAACATATCCTTTTCGGTGTGCCATATTTCTCCATATCTAAAATCATGTCCTTTGGGATCAGCAGTTTTAAAGCCAATAGTAGGAACACCTTCTACAGCAAATGGTCCGCTATCGGTTCCCCATGCTTTCGCAGGTTTCTCACGTGGCATACGTTTGCTTATTTCAAACGGGAAATCAGAATTAATATCATTTATAGAAGCACAAATTTTCTCAAAGTCTTCGCGCATTGCATCAGGAACACTAATTCCAACAGGTGCTGAAGGTCCACCATCTCTGTTGATCATGTTTGCTAACTTAGGCAACTTCTCCTTATTATTCTTAACCCATGCTTTTGAACCGTAAAGTCCAAACTCCTCTGCCGCAAAAAGAACAACAATAATAGAACGTTTAGGTTTAGCTTCAGCTTTCATAAGCAAACGAGCTGCTTCCATACTTGCCGAAATACCAGAACCATCGTCAATTCCTCCACTTGCAACATCAAAAGCATCCAAATGCCCACTCATCATCACATATTCATCAGGGAATTCAGTTCCAGGAATA
>Ga0209272_10000475_pt1 | contig 33025 bp, 24 predicted proteins | sample tdDd002_FD_187125 | JGI IMG/M metagenome (GOLD analysis project Ga0209272, IMG submission 187125) | Marine sediment microbial communities from the Atlantic coast under amendment with organic carbon and nitrate - tdDd00.2 (SPAdes)... | ecosystem: Environmental > Aquatic > Marine > Coastal >... | reverse complement strand
TACTTTGGATGCAGGCAATGCAGGATCGACATATCTATGGAGTACAGGTGAGATTACTCGAACCATAACAGTAAATGCAAGTGGAAACTATTCAGTAGTTGTAACTAATGGAAATGGTTGTTCGAATATAGATACTACTCGGTTTACCAAATTACCGAATTTCGATTTTGAATTAATGTATTCAACGAATTTAGTATGTCATGGAGATTCGACATATATTGAAGGACCAAATCAAGCCGACTACATTTATCAGTGGAAAAAAGATGGAATAAATATTAATGGAGCAACAAACTCTTCGATCACAACGGGTGAATCGGGAAGATATATTCTTGAAATCATTAATAGTGACGGTTGTCATGCATCAGATAGTGTGGATGTTGAGATTATAAACTTACCAAATAATCCATTACCATCAATAGTAGATATGTGTTATGGTGAATCGGTTAAGTTAGATATTGGTGATGGAGAAAGATTTTTATGGAGTGATGGAGTAACAACACAATCCAGAGAAGTTAGTAGTGGTGGAATGTATCACGTTGAAGTTCATGATATCAATGGCTGTATAGGTTATGATTCTGTTGAGGTAATTGTACATGATTTACCAATAGTTGATTTAGGTCCAGATTTATATATCTGTGAAGGTGAAGAATTAATTTTGGAAGCGCCAGAAGGATATTATACTGAATGGAATCCAGGAGGAGCAACCAGATCAATATATGTATATGAAGAAGGTAGTTTTGAGCTGTTCGCAACAGATGAATTTGGTTGTACAGGGAAAGATGATATAAACATTTTTGTACACGAGAATCCTGAAGTTTATTTGGGTCGAGATACAGTGATAGGCGAAGGAAGTACGATTATTTTAGATGCAGGTAGCGGTTACGTTGAATATGAATGGAGTAATCAGGAAGATTCTCAATATTTAAAAGTTCAGAAAGACGGAGAATATGCTGTTACTGTAGTAGATGTTAATGGATGTAGAGGTAACGGAAAAGTTAAAGTTGCTGTGAATCCAGTACCTACAATTGACTTAGGAGATAATGCAGGTATATGTGAAGGTACAGCATTAATGCTTGATGCTGGTAATTGGGAAAAGTATTTGTGGAGTACTGGAGAAGAAACAAGAACTATCATTGTGAACAAATCTGGACAATATACCGTACAAGTTTGGGATGTGTATGGAATTATGGGTGTGGATACAATAAATGTTGAAGTTTATCCTTCACCAGAGGTGGAAATTTATTCAGATACATTGAGTATGTATAAAGGACAAACGATTACTCTAGATGCTGGCTCAGGATATGTTTCTTACTATTGGAATACGGGTTCTGATTGGAGAAGTATTGAAGTAGATGATGAAGGGGAGTATACTGTTGAGGTAACAAATGATTATGGTTGTGTTGCACAGGCAGCTATTGCAGTTAAATTATTACAGCCAAAGATGGTTGTTCCTAATGTGTTCACGCCAAACGGTAAAGGACCAAATGAGATATTTTATCCGGTTTTTAAAGGTGTTGTAACAGATTTCGAAATGTATATTTATACCAGATGGGGAGAGCAGGTTTTTGAGTTGAAAAAAGATATGGTAAGTAATAATGAGCTTAAATATGAAGGTTGGAATGGTACTTATAAAGGTACAGAATCTCCAATTGGAGTTTATGTTTGGATTATTTTTTACGGTGGAAAAGAGCGTGATCACGGAACGGTTACATTGTTTAGATAATGGATAGAAAAGGAATAAAAATATTAGTTGTATTAGTACTGGTGATGAAATCAATGATTTTGTTTGCTCAAGATGTTGAATTCTCTCAGTTCTACGCTAATAAAGTATATTTAAATCCTGCTTTTGCAGGTTCCGATTTCGACGCAAGAATATCTATGAACTATAGAAACCAGTGGCCAGAAATTAGTTCGGCATACGTTACTTATAGTGTTGCCTATGACCAGTATGTAAATGTTTTAAATGGTGGTGTTGGATTGCAAGTAATGCAAGATGAGCAAGGTGATGGAACTATTAGCACCACTACTGTGAGTGGTATGTATGCTTATACGCTTAGGGTTAGTCGAGAATTATCATTAAAAGCTGGTTTTCAGTTGTCTTATATTCAACGTAAATTGAATGATGCCAATTTTACATTTCCCGATCAAACGGATGAATTCTATATTAACGGGTTAATTAGTCCGTTTACAGGAGAGAGTGCAGTAGATCATTTGAATAAGAATTATTTTGATTTTTCATCAGGTATTATCGCATCCTATAAAAATTGGTTTATTGGGTTTGCAGCACATCACTTAACAGAACCGGATGAATCCTATAAGGATGAAAGCGATTATTCTAAACTTCCTAGAAAATACACTCTACATTGCGGTGTAAATGTTCCTGTTTTTAGAAATGGACTACATCAATCGGATTTTTCCATCGCTCCTAATTTTTTGTATCAACAGCAATCAACCAATAAACAGCTCAATTATGGACTTTATATTTCGAAAGGATCGTTGATTTATGGTATGTGGTACAGAGATAATTTAGAACTTGAATATGATGCTATTATTTTACAATTAGGAATAATGAGAGACTGGTGGCAAGTAGCTTACAGTTACGACAAGACAGTTTCAAAATTAATTCATACCAATACGGGAGCGCACGAGATTTCATTTCTAATGAGATTTAAAAATAGCAAAAGAAGTCGATCTAGTTGTATGGAAAAATCTTTACGTAGACGAAGAAAAATAGGAAGAATAAAATGTCCTCATTTTTAAATCATTTCGTTAATTAAACGAAGTAGCTTTTGTTTAATAATTGGTTTTGCGATATAACCATCAAAACCAGAATTCATTATTTGTTCTTTTTCATTTGCTAATGCATATGCAGTTTGTGCAACAATTTTAATTTCTGGTTGATCTTTTTTGATCAATTTTAGAGTGTCATAACCATTTAGTTCAGGCATTTGAAGATCTAGCAGAACTAAATCATATTTGTCTTTTATACAGCATTCAACCGCGCTTTTACCGTTATCAGCAAGAGCCAAGTCAACTCCTGTAGATTGCAGCATTTGTTTAATCAGTGTCAAATTTACATTGTAGTCATCCACAATAAGAATTCGTTTACCTGTAAGATCTTTGTTGTAACCATTTTTATGAACAGGTTCAACAGGTACAGAATTAATCTTATCATCTATTAAATAAGGTATGCTAACAAAAAAGCTACTTCCAATATCTGGAGTAGATTCTACCCACATTTCACCCTTTAAAAGTTCAGCTAATTTTTTAGATATTGAAAGCCCAAGACCAGTTCCTCCATATCTTCTTGCATGAGAATCATCAGCTTGTCTGAATCTGCTGAAAATTATCTTTTGCTTATCAGGAGTGATACCAATACCAGTATCTTTAACGGCAAAAATTAGTTTATTTTCACTTAGCTGATAGGAAACATGAATACTCCCTTTTTCGGTAAATTTTAGAGCATTTTCAACCAGATTGGTTATAATTTGTTTTAATCTAAGCGGATCTGTGTAAATGATAGATTTTTCATCGTCAAGTCCTTTTGAAAAACTTAAATCAATATAATCTTTTCCTTTTTGCGATTTAATCTTTTCAAAAGTATAGAACAGTTCGTCAAACAACTGATTCAGACTGTATAATGTTTGAGATATTTTTAGTTCGCCAGACTCTATTTTTGAAAAATCGATAATGTCATTAATTAAATTAAGAAGTGAATTTCCACTGTTTCTTATGTGTGTAAAAAATTGCTGTCTGGTTTCAAATGGCAAATCTTCTTCCTGAAGTAATTCTGAAAAGCCAATTATCGCATTCATTGGAGTTCGAATTTCGTGCGACATATTTGCAAGGAAAGAAGATTTTAAACGATCTGACTCTTCTGCTTTCTCACGTGCAACTTGCAGTTCTTTTTCCTTCTGTGTCCTTATGTCGATCATCCGATTAATCGTAATGGCTAAATCTTTAAATTCAGAAAAATGCAATTCTTCAACATTTATTTTATACGATTGAGTGGATGCTTTTTTAAAGAAGTTGTTAAATGAAATAAAGTTTTTGTTCATTTTAACAGATATGGTCTTCGAAGTTATGTATAGAATTATAATAGCAATTATAATAAGACCAACAATTTGAAATCCATAACGTCTAACTTTACGCGTAAGTGAGGCTTTTGCAATAGCTAGATTTTCATCTATTTCACTCGTGTAAATTCCAGCACCAATAATCCAATTCCAATCTTTAACAGATGTTATGTATGATATTTTATTGCTGTTATCTTTTTTAGGATCTTTATATTCAATAAAACCTGATTCTTCAGCTTCAGCCGCCTCCAGCATTTTTTCAATATTTTTTTTTCGTTGGGAACTTTTATATTCTTTATAGTTTCTACCAATACTTGTTGAATCTGGGTGTAGTAAACAGGTCCCATCGGTTTTATAGACGTAAAAGTAATTCCCTTCTCCTAAACTTATTTGGTTAATTCTGACTAATGCTTCATTTTGTATTTCATCCTGTAAATCATCTAAGTAGGCAAAACTACCAAAATACCAATTGTAAGGAACAAACTTCTTAATATATGATACTTTGGTGTAAGCGTTGTATTTATTTTTTACAAAGTGTTTATTTTCATACTTAGTGAATGCATGATCTTTATACTTCATTAAATTAACTTCATTTTTTACAATGTAGTTTTTATTTACATCCTGAAAGTTAATTAAACTTGCACCTTCATTTTCTTTCGAAAATGGATATAATACACCTTTGCCACCTAGTGTGTTTATGAATACATAACCGCGTCCTTCGGTAAAACGTACAGGGGTTATTGCTTCTTTAATTCTTCTTTTAATTTCTTTATCAGAGGCTTTCCCTTTATTTTGTTTGTAAATATGCATTGCAACAGCATGCGATTGATCTACAAAATTTTTCAACCTGTTTTTTAACCTTGATTCAGCTTGAGTGTTTTGATATTTTATAAAGTTGATACATTCCTCAGATTTTTGAACCAAAATATCTTTTTGTTGTTCAATAAAATCACTTCGAAGATTTTGAGATTCCTGATTGAAATCAGAGATTTTACTGTACATCCATATCGCTCCAAAGCCTACCAGGAAAGCAATGGTTAGAACCAAAAAGAGTAAGAAATAGGCTCTGCTGATACTTATTATGTTTTTTTTAGATTGGTTAGGGGTCATACTTAAATTAAATCAAATATTAAATTGATTTAGGATTTGATTAAAAATAGGATTAAAAATTTGAATTCCTCGTTCTATTTCCTTCTTTATACTACCGTCTATTTGCTCTCCGTCAAAATCTTCGTTATTTAGGTAATGTTTAAGAACACCAGCATTGTACTTTTTTAGGTTATCATTTAGAATAAAATGCGGAATTGTATGATATTCTGCTTTTAAAGAAAATTGTTTTTCATGGATTATATCTTCTTTTAAAAGAAAATTATAGATATCTAAAAAGTGTACTGATGAATTGGCAAGAAACACTCTTAGTTCAAACTTAGATGTTAAAGGGATCTCATAATAAAAATTGAAGTCTTTACTCTTGTTTTGAGAGTGTTCTATAATAATTCTGTTATTTGCTAAATTCACATGGTCAAATTCAAAAAACCATTCTAACCCAGAAATTTCTTTCAATTCTTTTTTCAAAGCATAGAACATTTTCAACCTTGGCAGTGCAGTAAAGTTAAAACTCTGGTTGCTTGAAAATAGTTGATTGACCTTTTCTAAGTTATTTTTATCAAATGTAAACTTCATACTCCTAAATCATAATATTAAATTACTATGCAAAAATATCTAAAGGATTTATAATTGCTAGTCTTCCGCTTATTTTTGTTGAACAATCTTACTATACGAGATGGAAAACAAATAGTTTACAGTTTTTATATTATAGTTGGATATTTAGAAAGATTTCTTGGGAATTTTACCTGTTGAGTTACGAGTTTGAACGGAAGTGATTTAATTTGACACATTTGACACGCATAACATAAGGATTTAATAATTATTTTTGTTGTATGAATCTCTCATTTAAGCAATTTGTATTAATAATTTGGTTTTCAGTTTTGAGTATCGCTTGCTATGCCGGTTTAAGTTCCAAAAATGAATTTAGCATGCGCGATGGCTTGCCTGGAAATAATATTAAAGATATTTATGAAGATTCCAGAGGAATTGTTTGGTTGGCTACAGATGCTGGTGTTTGTGAATTTACTGGTGCAAAAGTTAAATTTAGATCCGAATTATCTATTTTAAATGGAGAGCAAGTAAATTGTATTCAAGAAAAGAAAAATGGCAATCTACTGTTTGCAGTCACAGGAGTTGGCTTGTGTGAGTTTGATGGTGAAAAAGTAAAGACTGTGAATGATCAATTGAACGATGATTTTCTAGATATACATCATTTTGTATTGAGAGATACCAGTTTATGCATAGGTACCTCTAATGGATTCTATTTTACGACTTACATAAAGGATTTCAGGAGTTTAAAAGATTCTCGAAAATTAAATAATACTAATGTTTTAAAACTTTCTGCAAACAAAAATTTATTAGCAATACATTCGAAAGAAAATGATTCTTACCAGATTTTTGATTTCAATAAAAATAAATTAACAGGTACTAACTTTGATCGCTCCCCTGAAATAATTGTTCGAGCCGATTTAAAATCATTGGAAACAAGTGATTTATTGGTTGAACTGATTTTTGATAAAATCAAACAGAGGTGTGAAATACTACAACGAATAAAAACGGATAATAAAACTTATTTTCTACTTCGCTTTTTTGATAAGGGTAAGGAGTATAGAAAACTTATTCTACTCGAAAAGGGGATTGTTTCTGATTTATCTGATCAATACAATTTGAATAATACCTTTATTCAATGTCTATACCAAAGAGAAAATAGTAAAGAATTGTGGCTGGGTACCAAAGGTAAAGGTCTAATTTGTATTAAAAATTCAAGGTTCTCATACATCGACGCTCATAATCTAGAGATTAAGCCGAATACCATTTCTGATATTGCAATATTACCGGAAGGTGATATTATTGTTGCTTCGGAGCAATATTTGAAAAAAATAAAAAACGGAAAAGTGGAGCAGGTTGCTTCCAAAATCGATTTCTGTAAATTATCCGGAAAGGAGAATTGCAAGTTAGATCTTCAAATTTATGATTTAGAGTCGGATAGAAACGGTTTGATTTGGATTGCTAGTAATTATGGCTTTTATACATACGATTTTATTTTGGGAAAATTAAAATATAAAGGAATTGCGACTGCTAATGATTTTATAATATTAAGTGATGGGAGGTTGTTCTGCGCATTGGATAAAAAAATAGCCATATTTAATGGCAAAGGTGAAAAAGCGAATGATTATTTATTGAACAGCTTGTTGGCAAAAGAGCTTGAGATTAGCAAAATTGTTGAGAGTAATGGTGAAGTATGGATATCAACGCGAAGTAAAGGGATTTTAAGATTTGATTCAAATGGTAAGTTTTACAACTACAATCGTGGAAACTCTGGAATTCATAATGTAGTTAATGATCTTTTGATATTGCCTGATTCATCAATTATTGTAGGCGGAAATAATGGTATTATTTATAAACTTGAGTGTAATAAAAACGAATTGATAATTAAGGATTCCATTACCAAAGAGGATGGTTTGATAGGTACGTCAGTTCATGGTTTTCAATTTTTAAATGATGGATCTCTTTGGTGTGGGACAAATTTAGGAGTTCACCGTTTTAAATACTCTTCATGGTCCCAAAATTCAAGGATCGAGAATCGTTTTTGGAATTTAAAAGATGCCAATTTTAAGAACAGTGGAAAGGAATCGTTAGTTGACTTGGATGGGAATATTTGGGTAAACACAACGGACGAATTGGTTAAGATAGAAACAGATTGTTCTGTTAAGGAAGATGGAAATTGTGAGATGGCATTAATGAACTTGCAGGTTCATAACAAGGATTGGCATACCGATTTTAGCAATAGAGATAAATGGCGAAAAAGTTTGAAAGATCCAATTGTCCTATCTTATAAGCAGGATAATTTAACTTTTGAACTCGGATATTTTTATTGTGAAAACCCGAACAATACTTTATTTCGATATCGATTAATAGGTTTTAATCAAGACTGGACCGAGTGGAAAAATTCTACAGAAGCTGTATACACAAATTTACAAGGTGGAGAGTATAGATTTGAATTTGAAGGAAAATGTTTAAGTACGGGAAATATTGCAAATTATAACATTAATATTGTAATAGAAAAAGCTTGGTGGAGAACAATTTGGTTTATTGCCGTTGTGGTGTTATCGTTCTTTAGCTTAATGTTTTTTATTCTTAAGTTTTATAAAAAGAGAATTAGGAAAGAAGAAAAGAATAGGACAAAACAATTTAATCGTGTAATTGGATTAAAAATTAAAGCTTTACAGTATCAATTGGATCCTCATTTTATATTTAATTCTTTGAATTCGATTCAAAGCTATATTTTGGATAATGAAGAAGATTTGGCATTGGAATATTTATCCGACTTTTCGATGGTCTTAAGGAAGAATATCAAAAATGCCAATGAGAATTTCATTCAATTATCAGATGAATTATCCTATTTGAAATTATACCTTAAGTTAGAGCAGATGCGCTTTTCTGATAAGTTTACTTTTCAAATCGAAATTGATCCTACTATAAATCCTCTTAAAGTGAAATTGCCGCCAATGATTATTCAACCATTTTTGGAAAATATCATTAGAACTGGATTAAGAGGAGTTGACTGTGAAGGGAAATTAAGTTTGAATTTTAGACAGGAAGAAGATGGTTATGTAAGGTGTGTAATTACTGATAATGGTAATAATGATAGAACATTAACTAATAATAGGAGAGAAGAAAGTGTAAGAATTGGCAATGATTCTCTTCAAATTACACAGGATAGAATGAAATTATTGAATAAAGTAATTTCAAATGGCAGAACTTATCATTATTCAATCAAAAAAACTGTTGACTCCAAAAACAATAATAAAACAATTACCGAGATTGGTTTCCCAAAGAATTATTGATTCAAATTGGCTTGTACCAATTGTTGATATTCCAATAAAATTTGTTTTAACACAGGATGATTGCAGGAGAAACTTAAAGAATTGATTCTATTTATCGGAAGTATCATTGGAGATGTTCCGCTTAAAAAGCAAGCATCATATGTTGGTAAATCATCATAGGAAATCGAAGTTTTAACAATAGGAATTCCTAATTTTTGGGCTATTTGTATCACTTTTCCTCTCACAATGCCATGTAAAACTTCATTGTCGGGAGCTGTGTAAATTGTATTTTTTTTAATGAAAAATAAATTAGATTTACTTCCTTCAGTTACGTATCCTAACGAGTTTAGTAATATGACCTCGAAAATATTAGCCTCTTTAATTATATTATTTGTTTTAGACCTTAGTTTATGATTATATATTTTTGCAGTTGGAGTTGGTCTTTCCGCTTGATGAATAAAAGTTCTAACCCCATTTTCGTATTGAGATTTTGTGGGATATGAATGCTTTACAAAGTAAGCGTAAAAATTTCGTGATTCTTTTTTGATGTTGAAAATCAACTTGATATTACCTTCAGTAATGTCGTTTTTGGTAATAAGTGATTGTATGGCACTTTTTATTTGCTCAAAACTATACCAAATTTCAGTCTCGATTTTTTTAGCAGAATTGCATAAACGAGAGTAATGTTCAGTCAGAAAAATTGCTTTGCCTGATACCACTCTTACAACTTCATATAACGAAAGTCCACTTTGGAGGTAACTGTCCTTAAAAAGCTCAGTTGATTTTAATTTTTCGTTGTGTAAAAAAAGATATCGATAACATTCACTCATATCGCAGTCGCCTCAATTCAGGTTGGTATTATTGCAAATTAAGTGCTTTTATGCTCCTTTTGCAAGATTGAGGAGAGGAAATAATAATATGCCGTAAATCTTATTTTTCGTATCATTATTTGTATTTTAGCTTTTATCAACAATTAAAATACAATTTATGGCAAGTAAAAGAGAGTTTAAAAAAGATGTTAACTTCCTTACCAACGAGATACTTATGAGAGGAATGATTCATTTGGAATTTTTTGGTAAGAAAAATTCTGAATCAGTTTTTGAGATTATGAATGAAGCTGTTATTTCTAGAAATAATTATATATCGCGCATCAATCAAAATGTAAATCCTAAAAATACTAAGGAAGTAAAAGCTCATTTTAAATTGATTTACGATGATTTGTTAAATTCAACTCACGATCTGTTAGGTAAAATTGACCAACTGGATATTCCGGTAAAATAATACAACAAAAAAGGAGCATGATTTCATGCTCCTTTTTATTGAATTAAGGCTTTCTAAAAGTTCCAACCCCAGTTAGGATTGCTTTTGCTATTTGTTCTTCCTCGCCACCTTCACTTTGTGATAAATGCCACATGGTGTGAATAACAGGGCCAATTTCGTCAATTTCAAATCTACCAGTCCAGCAAGCTATAGAACCATATTTTCCAAAATCAACCATAAATGCAATTACATTGTTGTTGATTTTTCCGGCGATCTCAAACTTTTCATCAAACATAGGCTGACCTATTGCTGTTTGAAAAGTACCACTAACCCTATTATCTACAACTGCTAAATCCATTTCAGAGTTGTATTGGTTTTTCCATTTTCCGTTTAAATTGATATTCATATCAAGTAGGTTTTAAGGTGATTTTTGAATTGTAAGTTTAAATTAATCCGAAAAAATGGTTCATCAAAATATTTTATTTCTATTGATAGATAAATTTTCCTTTTTCTCCATTTGAATTTACAAATCCTCGGTACATTCCGGATGTATTCATTTTCATGGAAATATTACCCAACCGATCAACAGCCACAAAACCACCAGTACCGCCAATTTTATTTAATTTGTTAATAACAATATCTGTTGCGTCATCTAAATTTATTTTCTGATATTCCATTAAAGAGGAAATATCTTTAGCCACACCAAGTCTTATGAAATACTCCCCATGTCCTGTACAGGATATCGCACATGTTGAATTATTGGCATAAGTTCCAGCACCAATAATAGGAGAATCACCAATTCTTCCAAAACGCTTGTTTGTCATTCCTCCGGTTGATGTTCCAGCGGTTAAATTGCCATTTTTATCGAGAGCAACACATCCAACAGTGCCATGTCTGTCACCCTTTTTCATCTTTTGTTCTTTTTTAAGAATTTTCTGCAGATAGTTCCAACGTTTTTCTGTAAAAAAATATAAGCTATCAACCATTTCAAGATTTTGAAGAGCGGCAAACTGGGAGGCTCCGGCGCCACTAAGCATAACATGTTCCGATTCTTCCATAACTTTTCTTGCTGCGCTTATGGGATTTTTAATATCACCAACTCCAGCTACTGCACCAGCATTTAAATCTTTTCCCCACATAATTGATGCATCGAGAGCATTGTTTCCAGCGTTTGTAAATACAGCTCCCTTTCCTGCATTAAACAAGGGTGAATCTTCCAGAATATGAATGGTTTGTTCTACGGCATCAAGAGAGCTGCCTCCATTTTTAAGGATTGAATCTCCTACGGTTAGTGCTCTGTCAAGAAGTTTTAAATACTCTTTTTCTTTTTCGGGAGATATGTTCTTCTTTAAAATAGTTCCTGCACCACCATGTATAGCAAGAGCATATTCTAACTTTTCCTTTTTGCAGGAACTTGATACAATAAACAGACTGATTAGTAATAAAAGGAGAGTAGGCTTCATGTGTTTGAGTTTTGTTGTAAAAAGAAAGGTGCTAATTCATTAACTGAATAGCACCATAAATGTATAATAAATTGTAAATAAATATTAACTCATATTTTTATAAATGATTGCCAAAAGTTCTTCTTCAGTATATGGTTTGGCTATAAATGCATCGCAGCCAGCTTCGGTCATTTTTGAACTTTCATCCTTGAAAACATATGCTGATTGAGCCACAATGGGAACAGTTGGATTTTGTTTTTTAATTTCTCGTGTAGCTTGATAACCATTGATTCTAGGCATTTGGATATCCATTAAAACCAAATCGTAATGATCATCTTGAAATTTTTCAACAGTTTCAATACCATCTTGCGACCAGGTAACATTTGCATTTACCTTTTTTAAGACCTCATTTATGTATAGAAAATTTGATTCTACATCTTCAGCAACCAGTATGTTTTTACCAGAGAAATCGTGATATTCACTTGATTTGTAATCTGATTTTACTTGCAATATAGTTTGATCGTCAATTATAAAATCAATAAAGAACTTACTTCCTTTTTGTGGTTCGGAAACAAACCAGATTTTCCCATCTAGAAGTTCGGTTAAACTTTTAGAAATTGTTAATCCCAGACCTGTTCCTCCATGTTCTACTTTATTGTTACTGGCTTGCCTAAAACGCTCATAAATATGAGTTTGTTCATTGTGAGGAATTCCTATGCCTGTGTCTTTTACAAAGAAGCGAAGTTTATCGTTAATTGTTTCAATTCCAAAATCAATTTGTCCAGATTCAGTAAATTTCAGTGAATTTCGCATTAGGTTATTAAGTATTTGTTTCAAACGAATTTGATCCGAATGCATAGAAATATCCTTAATGTTCTTAGGAATATGTAAATTGATTTTTAAATTCTTTTTTCCAGCTTTTTCTTTCTGTTCTTCAAAGATAGATTGCAACTCTTCCATTATTGGGAAAACAAAGAAATTCGATTTTTTAATTTTTATTTGCTTCGATTCTATCATTGAGATATCAATAATATCATTAACTAAAGTCAGTAATAAATGACCGTTATCGTTAATAATATTAGTATAATATTCGTGTTTTGCTTTTGAGTTTGTTAGAGACATTAATTTTGAAAAGCCAATAATTGCATTCATAGGTGTTCTGATTTCATGTGACATATTTGCCAGGAATGAAGTTTTTAACCTATCTGCTTGTTCTGCCTTTTCTTTTGCTTTTAGTAATTCTAATGTTCTTATTTTGACAAGACTCTCCAAATTTCTTTGATGATCCTCCAAAAGAGATTCAGCTTTTCGTCTTTCCTCAACCTCTAGATTAAGTTTTCCATTGGCTTTTTTTACTGCATGTAAAAACCTGTAAATAATTCCCGAGAATACAATTATCAACCCAACAATTAGAATTAAAAATGTATTGTTAAGTTGTTCCTTTTTTAATTTTTCTTCTTTAAGAAACTGTTCTTTCGCATGCAATCGAACCAGATTTTCTCTCTTGTCTCTTTCGTTTTGCATTTGAATCCAGCCAATTCTGTTTTCTGCTTGTGCATTATACAGTTGGTTGTAGAGTTCAACATATTTTTTGTAACAATTTAATGATTTTTGATGATCTCCTATATCTGTATAAATATCAGATAAGTTTCGGAAATTTTCAGCCATTAAAGTTTTTCTATTAATCTTTGTTGCTAGATCTAAACTGTTCTGCAAATAGTGTATGGCTTGTGAGGTTTCATTTTTGGCTAAGTGTAAAGAAGCAAGGTTGTTGTAAGCAGATCCAATTCCGCCTAAATTTCCTATTTGCCGATTGATACTAACCGATTTTGTGAATAAATCTTCAGCTTTAGATAAATTTTCTTGTTTTACGAAAATCAATCCCATATTGGTATAGCATGAAGCTATTCCTTTTAAATTGCCAATTGATTTCTGAATTTTCAATGAATGTTCATATTCATTTAGTGCGAGCACATATTTTTTTTCTTGTAAAAATGTATTGCCAACTTTTCGGGTAACATCAGCAATTCCTTTTACAAAACCTATTTCATCATAAATTTCTTTGGCTTTGGAATAATTTTCTCGAGCTAATGGATAATCTTTCATTGAATACAATATTAAACCCAGATTCTCATAGCATTGGGCAATATTTTTTTTCGATTCGATTTCTTCAAATAGTTTCAGCGCTTTGTGCTGATATTCAATGGCTTTATCATTCTGAGCCATGGATTGGAAGACTTCTCCCATTCCTCTGTATGAACGAGCAATACCATTTTTTGATCCTAACTCCTTGCTTATTAAGAGGGATTTGTTGTACAGTTCAATTGCTGAATTTCGATTGCCTAAGTTATTCTTAACACTCGCCAATTGGTTCAAACTGTACGCAATATTTTTTTTTAGATTATTACTCTCACCAATTGCTAAAGCTTCTTCAAAATATTTAATCGCAGATTTGTTATCATTGATTTCTGCATAGGTACTTCCTAAAGCATTAAGAGAATAGCAAATTCCAACAGTATTGTTGTGTTTTTTGTTTAACTGTAAAGATTTAAAGTAAAGTGAAAGAGCTTCGGTATAGTGACATGTTTGATGCTGAATGTTTCCTAAAGCATTGTAACTATATGCATAGCTCAAACTATCGCTTACTGCTTTTTTGTAATTCAAACCTTTTTTATAAAAGCCATTCGCTATTGCATAATTACATCGTAGATAATTTAATTCTCCAAAATAACCATATAGATGACTCATGCGAGTTGTGTCTTGTACACTTTCCCAATAGGAGAATGAAGTTTCGAAGCATTCTTGTGCTTTTTGCATTTCTCCTGTGAACAAATAAATGCGACCCATTAGTTCACTCGAAGCAGCATGTTTATCCATTTGTTCAAATTCAAGAGCTTTTTCGCTTACAAGATTTGCGGTTTCTAAAGCTTTAGAATCATTTTGGTAAAAATATGATTCGGCTAAAAGAAATAGGCGACTTAAATCAGCAGGGTTAACTTTTCGAGGTAGTGATTCTATTCCAGGACTGGCAAAGACAGTTGTTGGAATAAAAGCAATCAAAAGAATTAAAATAAAGTTCTTCATTCTAAAAGGGGCATGTTGAATGTTCAGATACTTTCGCAATGTTATAAAAAAAGTGCTTGTTATAAAGCACAGAGTACAATTGAAATCAATCAATTTTAAATAAGTACAACGATCTTTTTAGGGCAATATTGTTTTGTTCAAATATAAATAATGTTAATCATTATTATCTTAATTATTGTCTTGTTTTTGAGAGACTGAGTAAAGCGACGTGTGAATGACTTTTTTTAATTTATGGATAGCAATTCATTTTATTCCTATTATCTTTGCGAATTCAGATTGAGGGACTTATTCTAATTTAGAATCTTATCATTTGATTTAGCAAAGATTAGAATAATTAATTACCTAACAGTAAAGAATTAAAATTCGAAATACAGAATTTCCAAATGAGCATTGAAAGTTTAATAAAAAGCAAAGTTATTGAAGCCGTAAAAAATTGTTACGGTCAGGATATTGAGGAGAAAACGGTACAAATTCAGAAAACAAGACGTGAATTTGAAGGAGATTTAACAGTTGTTGTTTTTCCTTTCTTGCGCTTTTCTAAAAAGTCACCGGAGCAAACAGCAAATGATCTTGGTGAGTTTTTGACTCAAAATATCGAATCTGTTTCAGCATTTAATGTTGTGAAGGGATTCCTTAATTTGGTTATTGATAACTCATATTGGATTTCTGTTTTAAATTCAGCCCTTAAAACAGAGAACTATGGATTTACTCCTTTAGCGGAAGGTGCTAAGAAGGTGATGATTGAGTATTCTTCACCGAATACCAATAAACCACTTCACCTGGGACACATCCGTAACAACCTGTTAGGTTATTCGGTTGCACAGATCCTAAAAGCTAATGGTTACGAAGTAATCAAGGTGAACTTGGTAAACGACCGTGGTATTCATATCTGTAAATCGATGTTGGCATGGCTGAGATTTGGTGAAGGTGAAACTCCTGAATCAACAGACATGAAAGGGGATCACTTGGTTGGAAAATACTATGTGAAATTCGATCAGGAATACAAAAAGGAAATTGAAACTTTGGTTGCTGACGGAATGGAAGTAGATGAAGCTAAAAAGCAAGCTCCTTTATTGTTGCAAGCCCAGGAAATGTTACGCAAATGGGAGGCCGGAGATGAAGAAACTGTTGCTTTGTGGCGTAAGATGAACGATTGGGTTTTAGCAGGATTCCAAATCACTTACAAAAAAATGGGTGTTGATTTCGATAAAGTTTATTTCGAATCGAATACATATAAGCAAGGTAAAGCAATTGTAGAAAAAGGATTGTCTGACGGCGTTTTGTATCAGAAAGATACAGGATCAGTTTGGGCTAACTTGGAAGCTGACGGTTTAGATCACAAATTATTACTTCGTGATGATGGAACTTCGGTATACATGACTCAGGATATTGGAACCGCTTATGAGCGTTTTGATGAATTCAATATCGATGAACACATTTACGTGGTTGGTAACGAGCAAAATTACCACTTCCAGGTGTTATCATTAATTATGGGTAAGCTTGGTTACGAATGGCACGATAAAATTCAGCACTTATCTTATGGTATGGTTGAATTGCCTGAAGGGAAAATGAAATCACGTGAAGGAACTGTTGTTGATGCCGATGATTTGATGAATGAAATGGTAAATACTGCCAGAGATACTTCAAAAGAATTGGGTAAGCTACAGGGATATTCAGAAGAAGAAGCTGAGGATGTATATAATAAAGTAGCTATGGGTGCTTTAAAATATTTTATCCTTAAAGTTGATCCTAAGAAAAACATGATGTTCAATCCTAAGGATTCTATTGACTTCAACGGTAACACAGGACCTTTTATTCAATATACTTATGCACGAATTCAGTCGGTATTGAAGAAAGCTGTTGATGCAGGAGTGGAGGTGCCGGAAGCTGCGATGACAAATCTAGATATTGCTGAAAAGGAATCAATTTTGATTCAGATGATTGCAAGTTATCCAACTGTAATTAAGGAAGCTGGTAATGAAACAAGTCCTGCTCAAATTGCAAATTACATTTACGATTTGGTGAAGGAATACAATCAGTTTTATCACGATTTCCCAATTGCTAAAGAAGAAAATGCTGATGTTAAAGCATTCCGTATGGTTCTTTCGAAACAAATCGGGGAAATCATTAAATCGGGTATGAGTCTTATGGGAATCGGCGTACCGGAAAGAATGTAAAAATAAAGCTTGAACTAAAAGCTGATAGCAATAAAGAATATAGAAAAGGCGAAGTTCAGAAATGGACTTCGCTTTTTTTGTAGCAATTAATTTGTTGAATGAATTAATTCAGAACCTTCAAAAGGATTGTAAAGAAAGTACTTTTGGCTTTTCGAAAATCAATAGCTAATAGTCAAAGACTAAAAGCTTATTAAAATTTCTTCTCCAAAGATTGATATTTCTTCACTTAGCCCTTTTGCTGTACACATATTTTTTTAATTTTGCAGTGAAATATAAATACGTAGAATAATGTTTGAAAATCTTAACGAAAGACTTGAACGATCGTTCCAAATATTAAAGGGACAGGGGAAAATTACTGAAATTAATGTTGCTGAGACATTGAAAGACGTAAGACGTGCGCTTTTAGATGCCGATGTTAACTTTAAAATTGCCAAGTCGTTTACCAATACCGTAAAAGAAAAAGCATTAGGAGAAAACGTACTTACAGCTCTTAAGCCTAACCAGGTAATGGTGAAGATCGTTCACGATGAACTGGCTAAGCTAATGGGTGGAACTCATGTTGATATCAACACCGAGGGAAAACCTGCCGTTATATTAATTGCCGGATTACAAGGTTCGGGTAAAACTACCTTCTCAGGGAAATTAGCAAACATGCTAAAAACAAAACGTTCTCTGAATCCACTGTTGGTTGCCTGTGATGTTTACCGTCCTGCTGCAATCGATCAGTTGCATGTATTAGGAGAGCAAATTGGTGTTCCTGTATATTCTGATAAAGAAAATAAGAATCCTGTAAAAATTGCCAAGGCTGCTATTAAAGAAGCAAAGGCAAATGGAAATGATCTTGTAATTGTCGATACGGCTGGTCGTTTGGCTATTGATGAAGAGATGATGAAAGAGATCGAAGCTGTAAAAAAAGCTATCGATCCTTCTGAAACTCTTTTTGTAGTTGATTCAATGACAGGTCAGGATGCTGTTAATACAGCCAAAGAATTTAACGATCGTTTGAATTTCGATGGTGTTGTTTTAACCAAACTTGATGGTGATACCCGTGGTGGTGCTGCTTTATCTATTCGCTCGGTAGTAAACAAACCAATTAAGTTTGTGGGTACTGGGGAAAAAATGGAGGCATTGGATGTTTTCCACCCGGAACGTATGGCTGATCGTATTTTGGGTATGGGTGATATCGTTTCACTTGTAGAGCGTGCTCAAGAGCAATTCGACGAAGAAGAAGCTAAGAAACTTCAGAAGAAAATTGCTAAGAATCAGTTCAACTTTAACGATTTCTTGTCTCAGATTTCTCAGATCAAGAAAATGGGTAACTTGAAAGATTTGGCATCAATGATTCCTGGAGTAGGAAAAGCTTTGAAAAATATTGATATTGACGATGATGCATTTAAAGGTGTTGAAGCAATCATTTTTTCAATGACTCCCGCAGAAAGAGACGATCCGAAATTGATTAACGGATCGCGCAGAAAGCGTATCGCCGATGGTAGTGGTTCTACCATTCAGGATGTAAACCGACTGATAAAACAGTTTGATGAAACCAGAAAGCTCATGAAGATGATGTCGAAAGGCGGAAACATGTCGAGGATGATGGGCAATATGGGCAGACGATAATATTAAAAGATTGAAATGCTTGATACTCTGTGTCAGGCATTTTTTACACTATACAAACAAAGCAAAGGACAATGGAACTAATCGACGGAAAAAAGATTTCTAACGAGGTGAAGCAAGAGATTGCTGCCGAAGTTGAATTAATTACAAAAGCCGGTGGAAAAAAACCTCACTTGGCAGCTATGATTGTTGGACACGATGGAGCCAGCGAAACCTATGTTGCGGCAAAGGTAAAAGCTTGCCATGCAGTGGGATTTGAATCTTCGGAATTCCGTTTCGAGGATGATATTACCGAAGAGCAATTGTTGGCAGAAATTCGCAAGGTAAACGACAATGATGATATCGATGGATTAATCGTTCAGTTACCTCTTCCAAAACATATTTCAGAAACTAAGGTAATCGAAACTATCCGTCCAGAGAAAGATGTTGACGGTTTTCACCCTATGAATGTTGGTAAAATGGTTGCTAGTCTTCCTACTTACCTACCAGCTACTCCAGCGGGTATTGTAGAGTTGCTAAAGCGCTACAAAGTTGAGACTTCTGGTAAAAATTGTGTGGTGATTGGTCGTAGTAACATTGTCGGTACTCCTATGAGTGTTCTAATGTCACGTAAGGCTGCTTATGGCGATTGTACAGTAACTTTATGCCATAGTAGAACAAAGAACATTGGCGAAATTACTCGCGAAGCTGATATCGTAATCGTTGCTTTGGGAATGAAGGAATTTCTTACCGGAGATATGGTAAAAGAAGGAGCTGTGATTATCGATGTAGGTATTCACCGTGTGAAGTCTGATAAAACCAAGTCAGGTTGGAAACTTTTAGGAGATGTTAAATTCGACGAAGTGGCTCCTAAAGCATCATTCATCACACCGGTACCAGGTGGTGTTGGTCCAATGACAATTGTATCTCTACTTCAGAATACATTGTTGGCATCTAAAAAAGAAATCTACAAGTAAATTGTTGATATATATTCAATAGACAGGCTTCTCATTTGAGGAGCCTGTTTTATTTGATCTCTTTTTTGAATATTATTTCAATCTGATTAGATTTGTAGAACACAAAAATACAGTTATGGCACAAGATTTTAAAGAATTGGTAGAATTCTATCATGGAAAGAAAATTGATGGAATGGATTTCTCTCAAATTAGAAAAGAGTTGAATGATAAAGGTATTGATGAGACTACCATTAAGAATGTTGTGCGCGAAATTGATAATAAAATTCTTGCTGGCGATGTAAAAAAAGCTGGTAAATTAAAGGCTAGAGAATTACGATTAATTGGCTGGACCCTAATGATTATTGGAGGAGTTGCTACTTTGGGAACTTATTTTCAATGGTTCGATGTTAAGGGATATCATATTGTGGCTTACGGACCCGTTATTGCCGGATATTTAATGATTGTTGCAGCAAGAAAAGCTCAACGTAAAGCTTCATAGCCTCCAATCTATATCTTATGTGAATTGATCTGATTTTAAATAAATTCCATCATTAAAATAGATGCGTTTATCATGCTTTTTGGAGCGCTTTTCATACTTGCTTTCCATTTGTCATCAAAAAGGCTTCATTCCTAAATTTTTAAGCCCTTTTTGAAACAAATTCACCTTGTTTTTTGTAAATTATATAGAACGGTTCTTAATAGGGAGAATCCTCCTTATTGCCGATTTATTCTATTTGATTCTTTAATTTATTGGGGTGATATGAGAAGACTGTATTTGTGGATAGAGATGATATTTATGTTTCTGGGTTTGCCGGTTTTGTATTTTTACGAATTGATCCCGGTTCACAAAGCTATTCCACTTGTACTTGTATTCCTATACTGTCTTTTTATTATTATAAAAGATAAAAATTTTGATAGAGAAATTTTTCGTATCAGGAGAGATTACCCTTGGCAGGATATACTATTAAAAGGATCTGTATTATTAGTTATTACTTCTATTTGGGTGTATGTTTTTCGAGCCGATGTCTTTTTCCATTTGCCAAGAAATAATTTTTGGATTTGGATTGCAGTCATTGTTTCGTATCCCATTTGGTCAGCCTACACGCAAGAATTTATTTTCAGAGCATTTTTCTTTCACAGGTACAAGATCCTTTTTAGTAGTCCTTTGGTAATGTTGCTTATTAATGCCTTTTGCTTTGCAATGGCTCATATTATTTTCCGAAATTGGCTGGCATTAATTTTCACCTTTGTAGGTAGCTTGATATTTTCCTACACTTATCTTAGAAACAAATCTTTAAATGCAGCTTTCCTCGAGCATTCTCTTTATGGAAATATCTTATTTACAAATGGTTTAGGTATTTATTTTTATTTGCCGATGTAGATCTATTTAAGGGCAATCCATTTAATCATCAATTCAAAATCCTCAGCTTTTTTATTACCAATTAATAAGGCGATTCCTTCCAGATTATTCCCTTCAAAATTTTCTAGGTTTAGTTTTCTTCCTCTAAAGCTTGGATAAAAATCTTCAAGATCCAATTCAATAATTTGCCAATCGTTTGTTGTTTGAAAGTACTGTATAAAAGAATGCATTTGATTGATATCCGATTGCAATCTTAATTGATATCTTTTGTTATCACCTTTTACCTTAAACACGATTTTTGAGTAATCTTTAATATCACGATTTTCAAAATTGTATTTTACCATTGAAAATCCACCATTGTTTTCGAGAGAAACAGATCCTTTGAAAACAGCAGCAGAGTCATCGTTCATATAAAAGATGGCATCTGATCTTCCTCCCATAACTACATCATTAACGATATACCAATTGGAGAGATCTTTATTGGAAAAATCGGTTAATAGCATGGTGCTATTGCTTAGTAGCAATTGTATGAATAAGAATTGTGTAATCATACCGAAATAACAGTTCAAACAAATAAATGTTCATTTAAACATTTAAGAAATCTTTATTTTAAAGCTGATGAGCTGTTCTGTTTTAGGATGCCAAGACAAGCTATAACCACCAGACTTGAACCTATAATTTCCTGTAAACTGAATACTTCGTTAAAAACGAAAACACCAACAATTACATTTACAATTGGAATTAACATGTGAAAAGGTGAACCGGTAGCTACAGAAACATGTCGATATCCTTCGGTGTTAAGCAACTGCGCACAAGCCGACGCTAGGCCAATAAATATCAATACATAACTACTTGTAACAGGGCCGGTTAGTTCAGGTAAATTTGCAGGGATTAAAAATAGCCAAAAGCCAACAATCGATTGAGCAAAAAATATGGCATATGAATTATCTGTGCCATGTAGTTTTTTAACTATAATAATGGAGATGGCATTGGTTATAGCACTTAGCATTGCTAAAAAATCAAACCAACCAAAATTCCACGATTTACCTGATTCAGTAAATTGAAAGGAGACCATAGCAATGCCAATAAAAGCCAAAAGTATCATTAGCCATTTGGTAGTTTGAATTTTTTCTTTGAGGACAATTACGCTTAATAAGGAGGCAAATAAGGGATAGGAATAGGAATAAACTGATGCTTTACCCATTCCAATTTTAACAATAGCCAAATAAAACAGTGCCACCGAAGCAGTTCCAGTAATACCGCGTAATAATAGTAATGGACTGCGGACAAATTTCAAATCTATTTTGCGCAACATCGCCAGTATTCCAACAATGCCAACACCAATTGCAAAACGTACAAAAACAGTAATGTAGGTACTAACATGAGACATACTGCGTACCAAACTTGCCATTATACCAAAGGCAAGTACCGATAAAATCATTAGGAATATGCCATAGGAAGAACCTTCCCTTTTCATAGAGTTTTGTTATTAGGTAAATAGAGTCAGCTAAGGTAGAAGCTATTTTTAGATATTAATATAGTTGATCCTTAATATCCTTAGTAATATTCGATTTTACATCTCCTGTATGTGCAGTGCTCTTATTCTCAATTAACATGATTTTGCACTCATCTGCAGATGAAACTCTATGCTGCACGCCCTTTTTAACGATATACATATCGCCCTTGTTCATTGTAAAAGAGTCCATGCCTTCCACTTCCATAAGTAAATTTCCTTCAAGAATAAAAAACATCTCATCTTCATTTTTATGATCGTGCCAGGGAACTTCATCGCCTTTTATTTTGGCAATTTTAACATAGGCATCGTTTACTTCACCCATAATTTTTGGTGAAAAATAGTTGTCGATATTCTTGAAGCTTTCTATAAGGTTTGTTTTCATTTCTTAGTAAATGTTTAGTTTTAGACTGAAATATCTAAAGTATAGAAAATATCTTACCGTAGGATTCTAAATAGAGTTTGTAAAATTAGGATCACGTTTCATAAACCACAAGGTATGATCTTTTCTATGCCAGCTATGGTATATTTCAAAGCCAAATCGTTGATATACAATTTTGTTCTGCTCAACGGAAGTTTCCAGATATATCGGTAATTGATTATCATCTGATTCTTTAAATATGGCAGTTTTTAATTCCTTTGCTGCCGCACTTCCTCGGTAGGATTCTTTTACTCCAAAGAACCAGAAATACAGGTAATTTCCTTCTTTAGGTCTATTTTTTTTAATGTATTTTTCTCTTTTCAATAATGTGAAAACCTTGGAAATGCCAATTGCCTTGCAAACCAATCGAATTTGATTCCAATAATCCAGAAACGAGTTTTTCTTGATATTGAATTGGTAACAAATGGCTACTCCTTTATTATTGGATGAAAGTAATACTCCATTTCTTGATATTGCCGTCCGAAAAGCATATCTCGCCAACTCTTCAATTCGCATATCTAACTTATCATCATTTTTCACAGATGATATTACGCTAGGGTTATTCTTAAAAGATTCTGTGATAATATCAACGACAGTATTTTCGTCAGATATATTTGCTCGTTTTATCATTTTCAGAATGGAAGTTTATCGGTTATTTCACTATTAAATTTACTCTTAATATTCGTTTTATAAGTCACCTTTTGTACACGAAAAATAATAACAGGCTATTCTTATTTAAAATGATTAAAAATAATTTCTATCTTTAATTTATTGATTCAATTTGGGAGAAATGAAGAAAATATATCATACTATTTTATACGTATTGCTTGGTGTGGTACTAACGACTTCGGCTTGTTCCCAGAATAAGAGAGATAAAATGAAAACAACACATACTAATCGTTTAATAAACGAAAATAGCCCATATCTTTTACAGCATTCTCATAATCCTGTTGGCTGGTATCCTTGGGGTGAAGAGGCTTTGAATAAGGCAAAAAAGGAAAATAAAGTAATATTGGTTAGCATTGGTTACGCTGCTTGTCACTGGTGCCATGTAATGGAACGCGAAAGCTTCGAAAATGAAGAGATAGCGAAGATTATGAATGAGTTTTTTGTTTGCATAAAGGTTGATAGGGAAGAGAGACCGGATATCGATCAGATATATATGGATGCTGTTCAAATGATGACGGGGAGTGGAGGTTGGCCTTTGAATTGTTTTGCTATGCCTGATGGAAAACCTTTTTTTGGAGGAACTTACTTTCGACCAAATGATTGGATGAAAGTACTACAGGGAATCCAAAATGCCTGGTTGAACGAACCCGAGAAAGTAAAGAATGTAGCCAATCAAATTTCTGAAGGCATTCGAACGAATGAGGTTATTGAAGTAAAAGCCGAAACTAAGGAATTTGACTTATCAGATTTAAAATCGGGATATCGAAATTGGCAAAAAGATTTTGATACCAGAGAAGGAGGAAACAATAGAGCTCCAAAATTTCCATTGCCTAATTCGCTGCAGTTTTTGTTAAGATATTATTATCATACAAAGGAACAATCAGCACTTGACCATGTGGTGTTAACGCTTGATAAAATGGCTGCTGGAGGAATTTACGACCAGGTTGGAGGTGGATTTGCTCGTTATTCGGTTGATATGATATGGAAGGTTCCTCATTTTGAAAAAATGTTATACGATAATTCTCAATTGGTGAGTTTGTATTCTGAAGCTTATCAGTTGACCAGGATTCCAGAATATAAAAGAGTAATAGAGGAAAGTTTGGCATTTGTAGATAGAGAATTGAGTTTGCCCGAAGGTGGCTTTTACTCATCGCTTGATGCGGATAGTGAAGGTGTAGAGGGAAAATTTTACGTGTGGGAAAATCATGAGATTGAAGAACTTTTGGGAAAAGACGCTGAAATGTATTGTGAATTCTATGGTATAACAGAGAGAGCAAATTGGGAGGAAGGCAACATTCTAATGATTCAAGCAGATAAAAAGAAACTTGCATCGAAATATGAACTGTCTGTTGAAGAATTTGATCAGAGAATTAAGAAATTGAATGCAGTTTTGCTGGAAAAACGAGAGGAAAGAGTAAGACCTGGATTAGATGATAAATCACTTACAAGTTGGAATGCTTTAATGATAAAAGGATATGTTGATGCATACAAAGCTTTGGGTGAGGAGAACTATTTGAATCGTGCGATTGAGGCAGCAGAATTTATCCAGAAAAACCTTTGGAAAGGAAAAGGGCATTTACATAGAAATTATAAAGGTGGTGATACTAAGATCAATGGTTTTTTAGATGATTACAGTTTTACAATTGAAGCTTTTATTGCTTTGTATCAAGCTACTTTTGATGAGAAATGGTTGAGAAAAGCGAATGATCTTTGTGAGTATGTATTTGAACACTTTTCAGATGAAAAATCAGGAATGTTCTATTACACATCTGATGAAGATCCAGAATTGATCGCAAGAAAAATGGAACTTCTCGATAATGTAATTCCATCGTCTAATTCGTCAATGGCTAAATGTCTCTACTTGCTTGGAACATATTTGGATAAAGAGGAATATATACTTCGATCGAAACAGATGCTAAGCAATGTATTGGATAGAATGAAAAAACTTCCTTCTTATCATTCCAATTGGGGGCAATTATTTTTTTGGTTTGAAAATTCCCCATTCGAACTTGTAGTTATTGGCAAAAATGCACGCAATGAAAAACAGAAAGTTGAATCTTTATTCTTGCCAAATGTAATTGTTGCAGGAAGCGAAACGAGTAGTGAATTGCCTTTGTTGCAAAATCGTTACGTTTCCAATCAAACAACTTTTTATCTTTGTAAAAACAAAACCTGCAAGTTACCCCTTACCTCTTTTGATGAATTATTAGAACAATTAAGAGAAGAAATAACTAACTTGAACTTAGTGAAAAAACTAAAAACCAAATAAGAATGACAAGCAAACAAATTCGTAATGTATTGTTATCAGGATTAGTTCTGATATTGGCAGCATGTGCTACTGTTCCTATTACAGGGAGGAAACAAATGAACCTTTTCCCCGAAAGTGAAATGATCGCTACCAGTTTAACTCAGTATGATACTTTTTTAAAGGAGAATAAACTGTCCACAGATAAAGCAAAAACCGCAATGGTGAAGTCTTGTGGTGATCGAATAGCCAAAGCCGTTGAAGAGTTTATGACTTCGAATGGAATGGGTGATAGAATTGAAAACTTTCAATGGGAATTTAATTTAGTAGAAGATGATACGCCTAATGCCTGGTGTATGCCAGGAGGAAAAGTGGTTTTTTACACAGGAATTTTACCTTACACGCAAACCGAAACAGGATTGGCTGTTGTAATGGGACATGAAATTGCTCATGCAATTGCTCGTCATGGTAACGAAAGAATGAGTCAGCAAATGGGAATTCAGGCATTAGGACAAGGCTTGGCGATTGCTCTTAGCGAGAAGCCAGCAGAGACTCAACAAATTTGGATGACTGCATTTGGGGTTGGTGCCAATGTTGGTGTAATGCTTCCTTTTTCTCGTTCGCATGAAACAGAGGCAGATAAAATGGGTTTAATATTCATGGCAATGGCAGGATACGATCCAGCCGAAGCAGTTGAGTTCTGGAAAAGAATGGGCGAGAGTGGAGGACAAAAACCACCTGAGTTCTTATCTACTCATCCAGCTGATGATACACGTGTTCAGAATCTTCGAGCTTACCTTCCAGAAGCTATGAAATATTATAAAAAGAGGTAATTAGCTAAAAAATATCCTGGAGGATAAAAAAATGATCTTTACGTATCAAAAATATATCCTTCAGGACCAAAAATACATCCTGGAGGATCAAATTTAGATCTTTTAAGATGTCAGCATCATCCTGGAGGAACTAAAAAACATCTTCGAAGAACTAAAATATATCCTCGAAGATCTCCAATACATCCTTGAGGACCTAGAAATCATCCTCGAGGATGTTTTTTAGATCCTCTTTTGGGGTTGGAAGACACCCCTTTAAGAAGTAAATATCATTTTCTAAATTCTTCTTTATTTTCCAGATGATCTGAATTCCAGATTTCTTCAGGAATACTGTCATCATCTTCAGGCAGAATAACTATTGGTTTTTGTGGTCCTTTGTTGCGGTAAGCCAAAGCATAAGTTAAACCTGATATTGCTCCAAATAAGTGCCCTTCCCACGAAACATCTTTCAGTATTGGGAAAACTCCCCAGAACAAACCACCATAAAGGAATACAACAATGAATGATATGGCAATCAGTCGATAATAATTGCGAATAATTCCACTTAAAAACAGGAAGGAAGCAAAAGAATAAACCAAACCACTGGCACCTATATGATAGGCTTCACGTGCACCAATCCAAACCAATAGGTTTGTAGTGAAATAGCATAGTAGAAAAATACGGTATGACAGTGGACGATAAAAGTAGAAGATTCCCCAGCTTAAGACCAGAAATGGTACTGAGTTAGCTATTAAGTGAGCAAAGTCTCTATGAATTAGCGGACTTGTGAGTATTCCAATTAAGCCTTTTGTATGAAGTGGAAAAACTCCCAGTTGAGTGAAATTTAGTCCTAATCCCCACTCAAAAATTTTAATTGCCCAAATCAATACTAAAAATGAGACTGGAAAGATTAAACTGTGTTTCAGTTTTAACTTTTCCAGATCTTTATTGTATGGTTGATTTAATCTCAATTATTCTTGTGGATTGATTTCATTTTCTTGTGATTCTACTTCTTCAGTTTCATTTGTTGATAAATCGACTAATTTACCATCGATGCATTCAACTGTTCTTGCAGGGAATCTTTTCAATAAATCGTGTTGGTGGGTTGCCATAACAACAGTTCGTCCATTTTTACTAATATCCATTAACAACTGAGCCAGTTCATCAGAAGTTTCAGGGTCGAGATTTCCAGTAGGTTCATCGGCTAAAATAATATCAGGAGAATTCAGAAGTGCACGAGCAATTACAATACGTTGCTGCTCACCACCCGAAAGTTCATGAGGCATTTTGTATCCCTTGTTTCCCATGTGAACTTTTTCCAATACTTCCTCTATCCGGTTTTCAATCTCTTTTTTGTTCTTCCATCCGGTAGCTTTCAATACAAATTGCAAATTGTCTTTAACACTACGATCTGTCAAAAGTTGAAAATCCTGAAAAACAATACCAATTTTTCGTCTTAAAAAAGGAACTTGCTTACGTTTGATAATAGGAAGATAGAATCCTGCAACCGATCCACCACCATCTTTTAAGGGTAAATCTGCATATAAAGTTTTCAAAAGACTAGATTTACCGCTACCAACTTTTCCAATTAAATATACAAACTCATTCTTTTCAATTTGTAAGTTAACATCGGTAAGAATGATGTTATCCGCTTGACGGATAGTAGCATTTTTTAATTCTATGATTGCAGATTCTGACATGTGTAATAAATTAAATTGTTGCAACAAGTGCCTCGAAATACAAATCTAAAAAATAATTTCACCCAAGGCTTTCTTATCCGATAATTATTATTCAAATAAAGTGCAATTTTTATTGATATCCTTCGTTTGATTTTACGGTGAAGATGATATATTATTTTTACCTTTAAGGCTGGTTTAAAAATTCAAACCTACTATGAAAATAGAGGGTTTCAAGAAAATTAACACACATAATTTTACCTACACACAACAGTATGAGAAGCAGATGTTTATTGTGGATTTTTATGTCCGTACTTTTATTCTGTACCGGGTATTCCTCACAGGCACAAAAATCATTGAACCATTATTCTGATTCGCAAATTTGGGAATCGGCAATGGAAAAATTCCAAAATCATAACTTTGGAGGTGCTCGACACGAATTACAAGAATTTATTAATCGAGGAGAATCGGTTTATTCAGATAGAAAATCGCAGGCTGAATTCTATATGGCTTGGTGTTCTATTGAACTATCCAGACCAGAAGCTGAAGAGGAAATGAAATCCTTCATCCGAAACTATCCGGAAAGCAATAAAATTCAATCTGCTTATTTTCAATTGGGACGACAGCAGTACAGAAATAAAAAATACAAAGCAGCACTTCTGTGGTTTAAGGAAGTTGATGCTTATCTGTTAAAATCGGAAGATCTAACGGAATACAGATTTAAAGTAGCCTACTCGTACTTTATGCAAAAGGATTACGAAGAGGCTAGAAAAAATTTCTATGAAATTATAGATGTTTCAGGAGATTATAATGCTCCAGCTAATTACTACTATTCGCACATCGCGTATTTAAATAAGAATTATCAAACGGCATTTAATGGATTTAGCAAATTGGAAAAGAATGAAACATTCGCACCAATTGTACCTTACTACATTTGCCAGATTTATTATTTGCAAGAACAATATCAGGAACTTTTAAATTATGCCCCAAAGTATTTGGATGATGCAAGTGTAAAGAGAAGTGATGAGATTGCCAAAATGATTGGTTTGTCGCATTATCAGTTGAAAGAATATGCCAAGGCAATTCCATTTTTGGAGAAGGGAAAGAAAAGTTTGATTCGTGAGGATAGATTCGCTTATGGATATTGTTTGTATAAGCAAAAGCAATATGCCGAAGCAGTGAATCAATTCGAGAAGGTTGGAGGAGAAGATGATGAAATGTTGCAGGTAGCTACATTTTGTCTGGCAGATTGCTATTTGAAAACTCAAGATAAAAATGGTGCTAAAGCGGCCTTTGCAGCTACAGCCAGAATGGATTTTGATAAGAATATGCAACAAGATGCTTTGTTTAATTACGCTAAGTTGACCTATGAATTGTCGTATTCTCCGTTTAACGAGACCATAAAAGCATTTGATGAATATTTGCAGAAATATCCTGATTCGGACAGAAACGATGAGGCTTATGATTATTTGGTAAAAGTATACATGACTACCAAGAATTATGGTGATGCATTGGCTTCAATGAATAAGATCAAAAATAAAACTCCTGAAATTGAAAGAGCTTATCAGAGAGTTTCTTATTTAAGAGGATTAGAACTGATGAAGCAGTTAAGATATGAAGAAGCCATTCAATCTTTTGGTTTATCGTGGAAATATAGAATGTACAATTCAAGTATATCAGCAAACAGATTGTACTGGACTGCAGAAGCCAACTATCGTTTAGGAAATTTAAGTAAAGCCATAACACAGTTCAAAACTTTTTTAACTTCCCCAGGAGCAGGAACATCGGAATATTTTGGACGAGCTTATTACAATATTGCTTACGCCGAATTTGATCAGAACAATTATACAGAGGCTTCGGATTGGTTCAGAAAGTTCGTGAATCAGGCAGATAAAAAGGATCAATTTGTATTGGATGCGAACAATCGTATTGGCGATTGTTTCTTTCTGAATAGAAATTATACTCAGGCTGCAGAGTTTTATGGAAAATCTACGGTAGCAGGTGGATGGGATGCTGATTATGCACTTTATCAGCAAGCCTTTTGTCTGGGATTGTTAGGGCAATCTGCTCAAAAGGCAGATTTGTTGGTTGATTTGAAGAATACTTATCCTCAATCGGATTATTCTGATGATGCACTTTATGAATTGGCAAAGGCAAGAGTGAAGTTAGATGATCAGAGCTCTGCGATTAAATTGTATCAAGATTTGGCTGAAAATTATCCTGAAAGTTCTTATGCAGCAAAATCGATGTTACAATTGGGACAGCTAAATTACAATCAAAAGAATTACGATGAGGCAATTCGAAATTATAAAGCGGTTGTAATGAAATATCCACAAAGCCAGGAAAAAAAGAGTGCTTTTATAGGATTGAAAAATGTATACGTGGATTTGAATAGAGTGAATGACTATTTTGCATTTGCTGAATCTTTCTCGGATGGTGGAACTGTTCGAACAAGCGAGAAAGATTCATTGAGTTATATTTCTGCAGAAAGATTATATATGTCGGGTGAAACAGAGCGTGGAACAAAGGCATTTGATGAATATCTGGCAAGTTTTCCTAACGGAATGTTCCGTTTAAATGCACAATACTACAGAGCTGATGCAGCTTTAAATCAAGGGAAATATGATGTTGCATTACTAGGATTTGAAGAGGTTTTAAATCAGCCAGGTAATTTGTTTACCGAGAAAGCATTGTTGGCAGCATCTCAATTGAATTTTAGAGAGAAAAATTTTAGCAAGGCAAAAGATCAATATGCTCGATTGGCCAAATCAGCTGAGATTCCTGAAAATATAGATGTGGCTAAAGTAGGTTTAATGAGATCGGTTTATGAATTGAAAGAATATTCTAATCTTGTTGAAGCAGCTAAAGATGTATTGGAAATGCAAAAGATAGAGGAGGAAATGATTCGTGAAGCGAAGTACAAAAGAGCAAAATCCTTCTTGGTATTGAATCAGAATCAAAATGCTTTAACTGATTTTCAGAGTTTGGCAACAGAAACTAAAAGTGTAGAAGGTGCGGAAGCTAAATATCGACTTGCCGAAATCTATTTTTCTCAATCAAAATTTGATGATGCTGAAAAGGAAATTAATGGATTTATTGAAATGAATTCACCTCACCATTATTGGTTGGCAGAGAGTTTTCTACTTCTTTCGGATGTGTTCCTGAAAAAGAATGATGAGTTTCAGGCGAAATATACTTTGCAAAGTATAATTGACAATTATGGAGTAAAGGATGATGGAATTTTGGAAAGAGCTCAGCAAAAACTAAATGTTCTTTTAGCAGCAGAAAAGAAGAGTGAAGAACAAATTCTTACTAAAGAAGTTCAAGTGCAGTTTGAAGGAACCGATAGTTTGGAAAATCAGAAATTATTCGAAAATAAAACAACAAAAAGCGACACTCTTGGATTAGACGAAGAGAGAATGATGTTGCAGGATATGTTGAAAGAAGAAAAAGAAATTGAGTAAAACCATGAATATAGAAGCAATGTTGAAAAAAATAGGACTAGCAATTGTAGTTATCGGGTTTGCATTCTCAATTGCTGAAGCCCAGGAACAACGCGATTTGGATAAAGAGGTGAAGGTTAGAACAACTTATCAGCCTAAAATAAATAAAGCAAAAAGAATTGGCGAATTGCCCGTAGTAAAAGACACGGCAAGCTTTACACCTACATTCAATTATTTTGTACAATCAAAACCTTTGTCGGTTGGTTTCTCTCCTGTAGAAATTCCAGCTGCAAAAATAGTTGGAGAACCTTTAAAGGAATTAAATTCTCACGATTTAACTCTTGCAGGAGGAAATTACGCCACACTTTTCGGTGATTACCGATTTAATAATCAGAGATCAAAAACAACAGATTTTGGTGTTCATTTGAGACATTATTCCACAAATGGAAAGTTGACTCTTGAGAACGATGATAAAGTGAAACCCGATTGGACAGAGCAATTAGCTGAAGTATATGGAACAGTATATCTGGATGAGGCAAAGGTGAATGCTCGTTTGTTTTACGAGCGCAATGCCTATAACTATTTTGGTTCTCCTCAGAACGATTATAGTGTGAGTAATCCTGGATTTAGGTTTCCTTATAATGAGCAAAAATTGAATAATTTTGGATTGTCAGCTGATTTTCAAAGCATGTATGACGATGAGGAGCAGTTGAATTTCGGTTTGGGTTTGAAATATGAATATTTTTCAGATGATATCGATTTAAAAGAAACAGATGTTGCCGTGCTTGCAAATGCTAAAATTCGTAGAGGCGATGGTTTCTGGTCATTAAGTTCAAATTTCGACTATTTTTCAATTGATGGATTGTACAATTGGGAGGAAAACAATCTTGATAATGACAGAAAAACTATGGTTTGGAGTTTGAAACCAAGCTATTTGTTGCAAACAGGTAAATTGAATCTTCAGTTGGGAGTTAAGCCGGTAATTGTAATGGGTGATGATTCCGAAACTAAGATTTATCCTGATGTGAAGATTGATTTTGAAGCCATTGATAATATCCTAAGCTTGTTTTTTGGTGTTGATGGAGATTTGAATATGAATCGATCAAAAGATATCACTTCAGAGAATCCATTTGTGTTTTCAGGACTGGAAGTAATGCCGTCAAATCAGAAATACAGATTGTTTGGAGGAATTAGAGGCAGTTTATCTTCTACTTCATCTTTTAATGTGTCGGCTGAATATTCTGCAGTAGACGATCAGTATTTTTTCGTAAATGCACGAAATATTTCCTTTTCTACATTTGAAGCGACTCCAGTTACTGCATATTCTAATAAATTTGGTGTTGTGTATGATGATATCAGTTTATTGA
>Ga0209272_10000474_pt1 | contig 33059 bp, 28 predicted proteins | sample tdDd002_FD_187125 | JGI IMG/M metagenome (GOLD analysis project Ga0209272, IMG submission 187125) | Marine sediment microbial communities from the Atlantic coast under amendment with organic carbon and nitrate - tdDd00.2 (SPAdes)... | ecosystem: Environmental > Aquatic > Marine > Coastal >... | reverse complement strand
AGATTAACGAGCACGGAAGACGATGCGACCTTTAGATAGATCGTATGGAGTCATCTCTACAGTTACTTTGTCACCAGTAAGAATACGGATGTAGTTCTTACGCATTTTACCAGAGATGTGAGCAGTAACTACGTGGCCGTTTTCTAGCTCAACACGGAACATTGTGTTTGGAAGAGTATCAAGGACAGTGCCTTGCATCTCAATTACGTCTTCTTTAGCCATTTAATCCTCTTTTCAAAATGGACGATTTCAACCGGCGCATAATGCCGATAAAAATGAATTATGTAAAGTTGGGGCGTATTCTACCCTTGCCAACGCTGATTTACTAGCCTTTGATGACGCTGAAAACGGACTTTGTAGTTCATCGCAGGACATTCATCGATCTGATAGCCCAAATAAAGCCACTGTTTACCTTGTTCGACACAGTACTGCGCCTGGAACAAAACAGCCAGCGTGCCCAGTGATAAGGGGTGGTCTGGGTCAAAAAAGGTGTAGAATGCACTGGCACTATTAGACAGGATATCGGTGACAGCAACAGCGATAAGTTTCTGATCCTGGTAGACATGAAGGAACTGGGTATTGAGCCAGTTACATTGTGAAAACTGGGCAAACTCTTTCTTTTGCGGTGGGTACATGGAGCCATTGATATGACGCGCTTCGATATATCGTGAATACAAATCGAACCAATCATCATCCATCTTTTCTTTAAGTTGCCACTCGAACTGAGAAGCCTTTTTTAACAGCCGTTTTTGATTGCGAGATGGGGCGAAGTCCGGAATAGAAAGGCGTAGCGCCTGGCAAGACTGACAATTGTCGCAATGAGGTTTGTAAATAGTATCACCACTACGTCTGAATCCGTTGGCTAACAGTACCTCATAGCTAGAGCCACAATGCATAGCAGGATCAAGTGCGACTGCCACTCTCTCCTGACGATCAGTTAAGTAGCTGCATTGGTGTGAGTCTGTAAGTCCAATACGGATTTGCTGTAGATCAGAACTCATTTATCTCCTCATATATTACAAGTGAGCCACTGTTTGTCGAAACAGCCTTCAACGACTTGTTGACTCTTAAATGATAGCAGTCTTTGCATGAAATCTTCACGGTGTAGCTCTACAGCGCCTAATGAAGCGAGGTGGGGATTCATCACCTGACAGTCAATAAGTTCGCCGCCATGCCTTTGAAAGTGTTCGCAAAAATACCATAAGGCGATTTTAGATGCGTTGGTTTTTAAGCTAAACATCGACTCACCGCAAAATAGTTTACCGATAGAAAGCCCATAAAGTCCGCCGACCAGTTCGTCGTCATGCCATACTTCAACTGAATGGCAGTGACCAGCTCGCGCTAACTGCTTATAAGCGGCACGCATATCTTCATTTAACCAGGTTTCATCTTCATGACGGGTAGAGGCACATAAGTCGATCACTCTCTCTGTTGCGTGATCGATGCTGACCCTGTACTGCTGCTTACGTTGAAATTTTTTGAGACTTTTTGCTGGTTGGAATGTCTTAGGAGTAAAGACAGCCCTTGGCGAAGGACTCCACCACAAAATAGGCTCGCCCGGCCCATACCATGGGAAAATACCGTTTTGGTAGGCCAGTAACAATCTGTCTGGGTGTAAGTCCCCACCAAAAGCGAGCAGACCATTTGGGTCAGCAAGTGCTTCAAACGGCGAGGGAAACCAGAGTTCGTCGCTGTTAATTTCAGTCAGATATAGTGCCATGAATAAATAGAGGAAAAGAGAATGAAGAAATTGCTGTGGATCATATTGGTTTTTCCCCTGATTGCCAATGCAGCATACCAAAGAAATACCGCCCGACCGGTTAATGAAGTGGTATTCGGTGAGGTCGACACAGTGCGATATATCACCCAACAGGAAATCATTAAATCTCAAGGTTCCGGTTGGGAAACTCTGCTTGGTGCGGTTGTTGGTGGTGTTGTAGGTAATCAATTTGGTGGCGGTACAGGCAAGGAAGTTGCAACAGCTGTCGGGGCGGTGGCTGGCGCCGGAATCGCACGAAATAATGCTAATCAGGTGTATCGCTTGGAACATAAATTGGTTGAGATTCTAATCGAGACAGAAAAGGGCAAACTGATTGATGTGATTCAGGATATCGATAACACCATGTTATTCGAGAAAGGGGATAAGGTTCGTATACTCTATTTCGATGATGGCGTAAGGGTTGATAAAGAGTATTAATAACCTCAACAGACGAGAAAATGGGGTGACATATTTATTCAGTTTATTTGTGACTTTGCTCTGGTTTTAGCCACACTTTTTAGATAGGCTGCAAGTACGAAGAATTTTTCATCATCTCGTTTAGGAAGGCGGGGTGAGCAAGGAATAACAATTTAAATGGAAAGCCTTACGTTACAACCTATCAATAAAGTCAATGGTGAGGTCAACTTACCGGGTTCAAAAAGTGTTTCAAACCGTGCATTACTTCTCGCAGCCCTTGCGAGTGGTACAACACGACTAACCAATTTGCTCGACAGTGACGATATTCGTCATATGCTGAATGCACTGAGCAAATTAGGTGTCTCTTACCGTTTATCTAATGACAAAACAGTGTGTGAAGTGGAAGGTTTAGGTCAGCCTTTTCAGGCAGCGGATGCACTAGAGCTGTTTTTAGGCAACGCGGGTACAGCAATGCGTCCTCTGGCAGCAGCATTGTGTCTGGGTCAGGGAGAGGTCATCTTAACTGGTGAACCTCGCATGAAAGAGCGCCCAATCGGTCATTTGGTTGACGCACTGCGTCAGGCTGGTGCGAAGGTTGAGTACCTGGAAAACGATAACTACCCACCATTGAAAATCTTCGGTACGGGCCTTAAAGGTGGCACTGTAGAAATCGATGGTTCGATTTCAAGTCAATTTCTGACTGCTTTCTTGATGTCGGCGCCGCTTGCGCAAGATGACGTAACGATCAAAATCGTGGGTGAGCTGGTTTCAAAACCCTATATCGATATCACGTTGCACATCATGGCTCAGTTTGGTGTTGAAGTAGAAAACAACGATTACCAAGAGTTTGTGATTCGTCACGGACAATCTTATGTTGCCCCAGGTGATTTCTTAGTTGAAGGTGACGCTTCTTCAGCCTCTTACTTCCTTGCTGCCGCAGCGATTAAGGGTGGTGAAATTAAGGTTACGGGTATTGGCAAGAAGAGTATCCAGGGAGATATCCAGTTTGCGGATGCGCTTGAAAAAATGGGTGCAGAGATCGAGTGGGGTGACGATTACGTTATCTCCCGCGTAGGTGAGCTTAAAGCGGTCGACATGGACTTTAACCACATTCCAGATGCTGCAATGACAATCGCGACAACAGCCCTGTTTGCTCAAGGTACAACCGCGATTCGTAATGTATACAACTGGCGTGTGAAAGAGACTGACCGTTTAGCGGCGATGGCAACAGAGCTACGCAAAGTGGGCGCAGAAGTGGAAGAGGGTGAAGATTACCTGATCGTTACTCCACCGGCACAACTGACTCATGCTGCAATCGATACTTACGATGACCACCGTATGGCAATGTGTTTCTCTCTGGTCGCGTTAAGCGATACACCAGTGACAATCAATGATCCTAAGTGTACATCGAAAACTTTCCCGGATTACTTTGATAAGCTGGAAGGGTTGAGTTCTTAGAGGGAGCTGCGCTTAAGAGGCGAGATCGGGCTTCGCCCTGCGAGATGTTAGAACGCTACGCTCCGAGAATCGAGACCGGACTTCGTCCTGCGAGAATTTAGAACGGGCTACGCCCTTCGAGAGGTGCACGTTATAGATGCTGAGTAGGTATCTGAACCAGAGTTTTGTGTTAGGTACTTACGTCTAAAATCCAGAAAAAAAAGGTTGACGCCTTAACGTCAACCTTCCAAATTTTTCTCGCTTCTCGCTTCTCGCTTCTCGCTTCTCGCTTCTCGCTTCTCGCTTCTCGCTTCTCGCTTCTCGCTTCTCGCTTCTCGCTTCTCGCTTCTCGCTTCTCGCTTCTCGCTTCTCGCTACTTTCCTAGAGTAAACTCTTTCGACAAATGGTGCGCAAGGTACTTAAACATATTAAATACCGCAGTTGTTTTAGCCGTCGGTAAGCCGTTGTCATCAAGGAAATAGTTGCCTTTAAATACCAACACATCGTCCTTTTCTTCTACACTATCTGCGCGCATTCCATCAATGTAATCGTCGTGTTCCTGAATAATATGGTTAGCAATCATTAACAGCTCAAGTTGAGAGACGACTTTCTTTTCGCTCATTGGGGGATACCTTCTTTGATGGTTTGTTCTTGATGAACAGGTGTGTTGAAAATTGTATGGATAAACACGGCAAAATCAATTGCGATAGATCAATCGAGAGCTTAACGCTGAAAGACGGAAGCGTGTAGGTTTTGTGACTGGTGGCAAAAAACCTTACCTTAAGTTGGCATCGTCGATCTTAAGACGTTTAGTATGTGGCGTTTTCATAACTTGGCCGAATTGATTGGGCGACTTCTACTGTTTAAGATTGTTTTCCATTTCTAAGACATCGCTGCATTGTCGAGCAGTCAATGTAGAAATTTAAAAAAGATATTGATCTTCTTGCAATCTCGCTCAATAGTAAAAAAAGAAGCAAAGTATTAAGTATGTCGTGCGATATATTGTCGCACTCGATAAAGGACACTTGAGTCAATTATGGGTAAGTCACTGGTTATTGTGGAGTCGCCTGCAAAAGCGAAAACCATCAATAAGTATTTAGGTAAGGACTTCATTGTAAAGTCCAGTGTAGGTCACGTTCGTGATCTACCGACTGCTGGCCAAAGCACAGGCCAGAAAGCTGCGGCGGTATCAACCAAAGGCTTAAGTGCTGAAGAAAAAGCACGTATTAAGAAAGAAAAAGATCGCAAGTCATTGATCAAGAAGATGGGTATTGACCCGTATCATGGCTGGGAAGCGAACTATCAAATACTGCCAGGTAAAGAGAAGGTAGTCGCAGAACTACAAAAACTGGCTAAAGACGCGGACAGCGTTTATCTAGCAACCGATTTGGACCGCGAGGGAGAGGCTATCGCTTGGCACCTTCGTGAGATCATCGGTGGTGATGAAGAGCGATACAAACGCGTAGTATTTAACGAGATTACAAAAAATGCTATCCAGCAAGCGTTCGAGAAACCGGGCGAATTGAGCATGGATGGTGTTAACGCACAGCAAGCACGTCGTTTCATGGACCGTGTGGTAGGCTTTATGGTCTCTCCACTGCTATGGAAGAAGGTTGCACGTGGCTTGTCTGCTGGTCGCGTACAGTCGGTAGCCGTAAAGCTACTGGTAGAGCGCGAGCGCGAAATCAAAGCGTTTATTCCTGAAGAGTTCTGGGATATCCACGCTGATACTAAGACTCAGGACAAAACAGACTTCCGTCTGCAGGTTGCTCAGAAAGACGGTGTTGCATTTAAGCCTGTTAATGAAGCAGAAACCAAAGCAGCAATGTCGGTGCTTGAAAAAGCACGTTACGAAGTATGTAAACGTGAAGACCGCCCTACGTCTAGCAAACCGTCAGCACCGTTTATCACTTCAACACTGCAGCAGGCGGCGAGTACTCGTTTAGGCTACGGTGTTAAGAAAACCATGATGCTTGCTCAGCGTTTGTATGAAGCAGGTTACATCACTTATATGCGTACCGACTCAACCAACCTGAGTGCTGAAGCCGTTGAAACGGTTCGTGGCTTCATTGGTGACGAGTACGGTGATGCTTACCTACCGGCTAAGCCAAACGTATATGGCAGCAAAGAGGGTGCTCAAGAAGCGCACGAAGCTATTCGTCCTTCAGATGTCGCTGTTAAAGCTGACGACCTGAAAGGTATGGAAGCTGACGCTCATAAACTCTACTCGCTGATTTGGAATCAATTTGTTGCGTGTCAGATGACGCCAGCTAAATATGATTCAACTACTGTCAGCGTTAAAGCTGAAGAGTACACGCTGAAAGCGAAAGGTCGTATTCTTAAGTTTGATGGCTGGACTCGCGTTCAACGTCCACTTGGTAAGAATGAAGATCAGATCCTTCCTGCGGTACAAGTTGGTGACAGCATCGACCTGATTAAGCTGGACCCTAAACAGCACTTCACTAAGCCGCCAGCGCGCTTTACTGAAGCCGCATTGGTTAAAGAACTTGAGAAACGAGGCATCGGTCGTCCTTCGACTTACGCATCAATCATCTCAACGATTCAGGACCGTGGTTACGTTAAAGTTGAGCAGCGTCGTTTCTACGCAGAGAAAATGGGTGAAATCGTCACTGACCGTCTCGACGGCAGCTTTGATGACCTGATGAACTATGAGTTCACTTCACGCATGGAAGAGAAACTCGACCAAATTGCTGAAGGCGACGCTAACTGGAAAGGCGTGCTGGATGACTTCTTCACTGACTTCACAGGCGATCTAGCGAAAGCTGAACTGGATGAAGAAGAAGGCGGTATGAAGCCGAACCACATCGTTTACACCGATATTGAATGTCCGACGTGTTCACGTCCTATGGGTATTCGTACTGCGTCGACAGGTGTATTCCTTGGCTGTTCTGGTTATGCGCTACCACCTAAAGAGCGTTGTAAAACGACGATTAACTTAGGTGACGAAGAAGGCATCATCAATGTTCTTGAAGAAGATGTTGAAACAGCTGCGCTTCGTGCTAAAAAGCGTTGTCCGATTTGTGAAACGGCGATGGACGCTTATCTGATCGATGAGAAACGTAAGATGCACGTTTGTGGTAATAACCCGAACTGTGACGGTTACGTTGTCGAGCACGGCGAGTTCAAAGTGAAAGGCTATGACGGCCCTGTTGTTGAGTGTGACAAGTGTGGCAGCGATATGGAGCTGAAAAACGGTCGCTTTGGCAAATACATGGACTGTACTAACCAAGAGTGTAAGAACACACGTAAGATTCTCAAAAACGGTGAGGTTGCTCCTCCTAAAGAAGATCCGGTTCACCTACCAGAACTTCCATGTGAGAACTCTGATGCTTACTTCGTTCTTCGTGACGGTGCATCAGGTCTGTTCTTAGCCGCGAGCACGTTCCCTAAATCACGTGAAACGCGCGCACCGCTGGTAGAAGAGCTGGTTCGTTTTAAAGATCGAATTTCGCCTAAGTTCCACTATCTGACAGAGGCTCCAGAGAAAGATCCAGATGGCCTGCCTATGGTAGTTCGCTTTAGCCGCAAGTCGAAAGAGAACTATGTCCGTTCTGAAGTCGACGGTAAACCTTCGGGTTACACAGCACTGTATGTGGACGGTAAGTGGGAAATCACGGACAAGCGAAAAAAACCTGCGAAAAAGAAGTAGGTTCTAGATAGTCAAAAGGCAGCTAATCTTAGCTGCCTTTTTTCTTAGCCGAACGAATGACTGTTTTCATATAAATGCGATCAATATAAAACTATTCACCTAATGGCGAAGTTTATATTGAGATTCTCTGCTGCTATTTTGACAATGTTATCCGTAGCTTCTAATCCTTTAGAGGGGCAACTGGAAGGACGAGATGGGACAGAGACTAAAGCTTCTTATTATCATTGTTGTTAGTAGTGTCGTTTTTGTAATGACTACCTACGCTATTTCTAAACAAGTACTCGATAAAGTGATCGGAGGATTGCTGTGGGAGTATGCGCAAGTCTCTGCACAAAACGATGCCCAAGTATTAAAACCAATAGCCGTTCAGTCTGATTTAATCAAACAACTGGCTAATCACCCCAATATCACTTCATGGGCTCAAAATAGTGATGATTCCGTTTATCAGGCCGTTGCTGAAGATACGTTAGAGCATTTTCGCTGGCGACTCGATTCGAAGAATTTCTTTATCGCTTTAGACCAGAACCTTGCCTATCACTACAACGATGTAAATAGTATTCGTCAATTGAGTTTTTTCCGCCACTATCTGGATCCGGATGCGGTTATAGATAAATGGTTCTTTGAACAAAAAGAGAACGGGGTAGAGCTGTCGGTCAACATCGCTCACGATGTTCACCTTAATTTGACCAGAATCTGGCTTAACCAAACCATAGAGAAGGATGGACAGTTCTTAGGTATCGTTGGAACAGGCATAGATGTAACGTCGCTATTTGATCAGTTTTCGGACTACCACCCTTCGGGTATAGAAACCTTTTTCATTGATGAGCAGATGAGAATTCAGTTAGTACTTTCTGCGGATTCCACTCATTATCCATTGCGCGATAGTCGTTCAAGAAAACCACTACTGAGTAGTGTAATCAGCAACCACAATGACTATCTGGCACTAGAAAAACTGATGAAGTTACAGAAGAAGGGCCAAGAAGCTCAGGTTTTGATGGTAGAGCAGGCTTCAGGTCAGTCTGCGGTAGCGATTCACTATATTGAGTCTTTGGGTTGGTATGAGGTGACATTTGTCAGTGTTGACGCCATGGTTCCGGGTTGGGTGACGAGTCAGCTCTACTTTCCACTTCTGGCGATTACCTTGTTGTTTGCAACCATCCTTTTTGGCTGGCTGGTAAAACATTGGCTGATTCCACTAGAGCATTGGACCGAGCGCCTTGCTCAGTTAACGAAAGAACCACCGGCTAATCAACCACTCACTGCAAAATGTATCGACCACTGTTTTAATGAACTCGAGAATGAATTACATCACAGCCGCAAAGGATTGGATCACCTTGTTGCGTCACGAACCGCCGCTCTTGATCAGTTAGCGACATTTGATGTCCTGACCCAGCTGCACAACAAGCGTGGACTGGAAAAAGAGCTGAGTGCCGAATTGGCCCGTTCTTCACGCGAGCAGCATCAGTTTGGTTTGTTATGGATTGATGCCGGCATTACGCCTTTGTCAGACTCTGAACAGGCTCAGCGCGATTATCAAAGTGCGTTGCAGCTAGTGGCAAAAGGATTACAACGAGCGATTCGAGAATATGACGTTGCTGCAAGGTGGGCTGAAGACGAGTTTCTTGTCTTGGTTCGTTGTGAGCAGACTCCGACCCTGGAGCGTATCGCGAACCGCATAAAACAATATGTGGATGCGCATCAAGATGTCGCAAGGCAAGATTTTCGTCATCCGATTAAGCTGTCTATTGGTGGCGCTCTTATTGAACCTCAGATGAGTTTACAGCAAGCCCTGGCGTTGGCTGATAGTTCCCTCTACCTGGCGCAATCTAAACAAACCACAATCTATATTCACCCAGATTCTCGTCAGAGGAAGAGAGCCTAAGTTGTCCACACGGTTCTGCCTCTATTTATCACGCTATCCATTCACCACGTCTATGCGAGCAAAGTCACACCAATGTAGTTAATTTGTTGCCGTCTTGTGACCTTGTGGCGAGATAGTGTGAGCTATCGCAGAGCCCCGACAAGCAACAATTGTGTGGTCGATGGGACAGCATGTTTTAAATTGTAATCTTCCTGAAATACGATAACTTATAATAATCCTTTGTTGCTAAGAGTTCGGCTTTGACTCTTAAACGGCATAAAAAGCTGTGTTTACGCCTGTTAGGAGTTCGCGTGGACAAAAGGACTTAGATGAGCCCCCCTAAATAATGGCTCATTACAATATAAATAAAATGGAGAGAATTAAATGGCTGGTGTTTTGGGAATGATCCTTGCTGGTGGAGAAGGCTCTCGCCTGCGCCCACTTACGGAGTCTCGTAGTAAACCCTCGGTTCCTTTTGGCGGTAGCTACCGTCTTATCGACTTTGCACTGAACAACTTTGTAAATGCCGACTTGATGCGCATTTACGTACTAACACAGTTCAAATCTCAATCTCTGTTCCACCACCTTAAGAAAGGCTGGAACATCAATGGCATTACAGACCGCTTTATCGACCCAATCCCTGCTCAGATGCGTACAGGTAAGCGATGGTATGAAGGTACTGCTGATGCAATCTATCAAAACTTACGCTTTATGGAACTGTCTGAACCTGAACAAGTGTGTATCTTTGGTTCTGACCACATCTACAAAATGGACATCAAGCAAATGCTCGATTTCCACAAAGAGAAGCAAGCATCATTAACCGTGTCTGCTCTGCGCATGCCATTAAGTGAAGCGTCCCAGTTTGGTGTTATCGAAGTGGATAGCGAAGGGCGTATGATCGGCTTTGAAGAAAAACCAAGTCAGCCTAAATCTATCCCAGGAGATCCTGAGCATGCACTCGTCTCTATGGGTAACTACGTTTTCGAAGCAGAGACGTTATTTGCTGAGCTGATAGAGGATGCGGATAACCCGGATTCGAGCCATGATTTCGGTAAAGACATTATTCCGAAAATGTTCCCACGTGGAGATGTGTTTGTTTATGACTTCAGTACCAACCGCATCACTGGTGAGAAAGAAGAAGTGTACTGGCGAGATGTCGGTACGATAGACGCTTACTGGCAAGCGCATATGGATCTGTTGAAAAAGGACGCTCCGTTCTCCCTCTACAACCGTAAGTGGCCGCTTCATACATATTACCCACCTTTACCGCCAGCGACTTTTACCGATTCCGATAACGGTCGGGTGCAAATCATCGACAGCTTGGTGTGTAGTGGTAGTTATGTTCGTGGTTCACGCATTGAGAAGTCAGTGCTTGGCTTCCGCAGTAATATCGCATCAGCGTGTGATATCAGCGAAAGTATTCTGCTTGGTGATGTGAAAGTAGGTGAAGGTTGTGTGCTGAGACGTGTTATCGTCGATAAGGATGCGGATATTGCACCGGGTACCCAAATTGGTGTAAACCTGTCAGAAGATAAAAAACATTATCATGTATCTGACGAGGGAATCGTTGTTATTCCAAAAGGAGCACGTATTGGCTACTAAGAATCTTTCTATTCTTTTTGTAGCATCGGAAGTAGAAGGGTTAATCAAAAGTGGTGGCTTGGCAGATGTTGCCAAGGCACTGCCTGAAGCATTGCTCGCATTACAGCAAGATGTTCGTATAACGTTACCTGCTTACCAGAAAGTAGCAGGTATCGATCAAGCTCCGGCGGTACTTGAGACGCAACTTGAGTACTGGCCTCACACTCACTATAAGGTCAAGCAGCTTGAAGTGGCTGGTGTCACCGCTTACGCGATTGATTGTCCACAGTACTTTGACCGTCCTGAAATGTATGCCGAAAACAATCAGGCGTATCAGGATAACGGTGAACGCTTTGCTTTCTTTAGTGCTGCATGTCTCGATATGTTGCCTAAACTTGGTTTCCAACCTGATATCGTTCACGCTAACGACTGGCATACAGGGTTCGTACCTTACTTGCTTAAGCATCGTTATGTTGCTGATGAGTTCTTTGCGCAGACTAAGAGCATCCTTTCAGTACATAACGCCGTGTTTAAAGGAGTATTCAGTTACGACGAACTGCAGTTTCTTCCAGAGATGCATACACGCCATGCGTTTGATGCGGCGGTCAGTGATACTCATGTCACCATGCTAAAAGCCGGGGTGATAAACGCTGATAAGATCAATGCGGTAAGTCCGACGTATGCTGAAGAGCTGACGACCGAACTGGGTAGCCATGGTATGGCGGCTGAGTTCCAGCATAGAGCGAGCGATCTGGTTGGCATTCTCAATGGTTGTGACTACTCAGCCTGGAACCCGCAAACTGATCCAGCTCTGCCGGTGAACTATAAGCCGAGTCGTCAAAGTATGGTGCGTGGTAAGAACGCATGTAAGAAAGCACTGCAGCAACGTCTTGGACTAGAAACCGGTGATGTGGCTATGTACGGTATGGTATGTCGACTGACGAACCAAAAAGGTATTCATTACCTGATACCTATTTTAAATGCTTTCTTACGCCATCAGGTTCAGGTTGTGATTGTCGGTACCGGCGATCCAGTACTGGCTGGTCAGTTGAAGGAAATCGAAGCCATCAACCGTGATAAGTTTGTCTTTGTTGAGGCGTATGACAATGAGCTTGCTCATTTGGTTGAAGCCGGTTCTGACTTCTTCATCATGCCTTCTGAGTTTGAGCCCTGCGGTCTGAATCAGATCTACAGTATGGCTTACGGCACTTTACCGATTGTTCGTGGTGTCGGCGGATTGCGTGACAGTGTTAATGATTACGATGCTGACCCTAGCTGTGCGACAGGTTTCGTTTTTGACCAACCTGAACCTCAACAGCTACTTAATGTTCTGCAACGTTCGCTGCTGCTTTACGCGCAAGAGCCTAACGAGGTTAAGCGTGTTCAGCTATATGCGATGGAGCAGGACTTCTGTTGGTCCAAAGCGGCTGATGAATATATCAACTTGTATCATAGTGCACTCAATGCATAACCCAACCAAAGGCGTCTTTCTGACGCCTTTTTTGCATGATATTTACATTTTTTAGCCAAAGAAATAGGCATAAATAACACCTGCTGACTTAATTCCTTATCGGTTTATGGTAATCTCCTTAGCCAATGTTTAGAACCTGAGTGATTCCTGTCTGCTATGAGCGATACTTTGCTATTTCACAAAACTTTTGCCCACCCAACCAGTGACGAGTGGGTCGTCTTTGTGCATGGAGCAGGGGGAAGTTCATCAATCTGGTTTAAACAGATCAAAGCGTACAAACAACATTTCAACTTGTTGTTGATTGATCTTCGTGGCCACGGTAAATCCAATCAGTTACTTAAAGAGCTCATCGCCAATCGCTACACCTTTAAAGCTGTCACGTTGGATATTCTCAAAGTTCTTGATCATCTGAAGATTCGCTCGGCACACTTTGTCGGTATGTCTCTTGGTACCATCATAGTGCGTAATATCGCTGAATTATCGACTGACCGAGTTAAGTCTATGGTGCTAGGAGGCGCTGTTACGCGACTCAACACCCGTTCTCAGGTTTTAGTGAGGCTGGGTAACCTTTGTAAGCACATTGTCCCTTATATGTGGTTATACAGCCTTTTTGCATACATCGTTATGCCGCAGAGAACCCAGAAAGAGTCGCGACACCTGTTTATCCGCGAAGCCAAGAAACTGTGCCAAAAAGAGTTTAAGCGTTGGTTTATTCTCACCGCAGAAGTGAACCCGCTGATGCGATACTTTAAAGACCGCGAGCTGCCGATCCCGACACTCTACTTAATGGGGGAACGCGACTATATGTTTATTCAGCCGGTTAAAGAGATGGTGGCAGCGCACCGGAAAAGTCAGCTACTTGAAATAGCTGACTGTGGTCATGTATGTAATGTTGAGCGTCCGGAAGAGTTTAACCAACACTCGATTGCGTTTATTCAACAGCAAATTGATGAAAAGTAATCGCTAAGGAGCGCTGGCTCCACACTGCCAGCATACTCCGAATTGCGCTTCATTGAGCTCACCACACTCTTGACAAGGCCAGTCAGACCCAGCCTGTTTACTCCTGAACTCAGCAATGATCGCTTGTGCTAATGGTAATTGCTGCTCATCAAGCAACCAGATATAAGGTTCGCTATTCTCACCGAAAGGGACTTCTCCCTGCAGACCAAACAGCCCCTCTCCACGAACCTCACAGTCGATGTGGCGTGATTTGAGCAGCTCACAAACAATATGAGCCTCTGGTGGTGTTGCCGCAGAGTAAACGCGCATTAAACCTTCCCGTTAGAGGTTGAAGGCGCCGCCTTGAATTTCCCCATCACCCATTTAGCTATCACTGGGAACAGACCTAATAGAGCGAAAGAGGCCAGAACGCTTGGCGAAACGATACCGGATAGACTATCAATCTGCGCAAGTTGTGTACCAGCGTTAAGGTAAACCGCAGTGCCAGGCAGCATACCCAACTGACTCACCAGGTAAAATCTTACCGTCGCCAGAGGAGTCAAACCCATGAGCAGGTTGATCAAAAAGAAAGGGAATACAGGGATAAGACGCAGTGAGAACAGGTAAAACGAACCATCGCGCTCAATGCCCTGATTGATTGCTGACAGCTTTTCACCGAACTTAGCTTGAACCCAATCGCGCAATAAGTAGCGGCTACTTAAAAAGGCGAGGGTAGCACCAATTGTGCTGGCAAAAGAAACCAGAATCAGGCTGGTCCAAAAGCCAAACAGCGCAGCGCCTAAGAGTGTGACTACAGCCGCTCCAGGTACCGAGAAAGCCGTGATGGCGATGTAGGCAAAGAAATAACTCGCAGCTGCGACAACAAAGTTATCGGCAATAAACAGGGCAAGTTCAGCTTGTTGTGCCTTGGCGTTTTCAAGGGTGAGGTACTGACCAAAATTGAGTGCTAACAGGACAATTAAAGCGATGAAAATCACGCCAAGGATTAATTTTTTATTCATACTACATCTCCATCACATATCAAAGCTGAATAAATCAAAGTGTTAATAGACTAGACAGGGAATGCAAGCAGTAAATTTCACACACAATAAAAAAGTCAGCCCTGAGGCTGACTTTTGCTATAGAAATAAAATATCTCAATTAATGGCTTAGCTCGTTTAGCAGCTCCTGACGTCTGTTTTGTGGAATCACAGACCAGTGAGTACCATTAATTGCACCTTCTAACGCCCAAAGCAGTTCGATGTTAACATCAGAGGAGTGGGTAGACTGGATTGCTTTAAATGCGTTAACAGAGCCGGTTTGCTCAAGGTTCTCAACACTCTCGATGCCAGCTTTCTTAAGCATACGCTCAGTCGCCAGACGCAAATTAGGCAAATCTTTGAGACGATTTGGCTTAGCCTGAGACTGAGTCTTCTTCTCTTTATTTGCTGCGTCGAGCGCCATTTTGGCAACTTCAAGTGTTTTGTTTTGGTCGCAACTCCAATCTTCGCACAAGGCAAAGTATTTCGTTACAACTGGGAATCCACGTTTTTTATAAACATAAGGTTCGAGTCCTTGAGACTTAAACTGTTTAGTCAGTGCCGCGTCGGCACGAACGTGAAGCTTGTCGTTGACTACGAGTGCGAACATCGTGTCATCAGCAAAAATGCCAAAGCCACCAAACATTGAACGAGACTTGATGTAGCCAAGTTGCTCAAATAATCGCATTGAGTCTTTTAGTATTGGTTTATCCATGCTGTGTATTCTCGGTGTATTGTTATACGCCACCAATTCAGGTCCGAGAGATTAGCAAATTTATGCAGGTACTGTGTTAGTAAGGTGTCATACAAACGTGAGCAATTCGCGTATGACCATTGCATATTTACCATCGGCAACCCCGCTACCTGACATAAAATGTTGAAGGCCGGAGGCTTTGCGTCCCACCCTTTCGGAGTGGTTTGCCCTGTTCGTGGCATTATTCGAACATTTAGAGCATAAATAAAATATGCGCAGAACATCACGCCGGAATCGGATAAGTGTGATCTTGGTTCAGTAAAAAGAGGGGAAACATACGCTTAGCCAATAGTGATGCTACCGGCTAAGCGAATAGGCTAACTATTTGTTAAGATTACGAACTGTATTTCGCTCAACGATTTCTGGATGCATTTCGAAGATACGCTTTTCGTGCTCTTTATCTTTAATTCGCTCAAGCAAGATTTCAAACGCGTTCTTACCAACACGACGTTTTGGTTGGTGGACGGTCGTCAGCGGAGGAGAGAAGTACTCAGCCAGCTCAATGTTGTCGTAGCCAATCACTGACATATCTTCCGGAATACGAATGCCTTTTTGCTGTAGACGGCTCATCAGACCTAAAGCCATAGTGTCGTTGAAACAGAAAACAGCACTTGGTTTGTTGTCCATAGCCGCAATCTTATCAGCCGCTAAAACTGCAGTGTCACACTCAAAGTTACCTTCAAGGATCCAATCTTCATTCACTGCCAGTTCTGCTTCAGTCATCGCACGTTTAAAGCCGCGAATACGCTCCTGACAGGCTGCCTTTTCAAAGTGACCGCTCAGACAGGCGATATCCTTGTGACCACGTTCGATAAGGTATTTGGTTGCCAGATAGCCGCCTTCTTCTGAGTTATCGATGATTTTGTCCGCTTGCGAGCTTTCTGGACCCCAATCCATAACTACTTTAGGAATGTCTTTGTGACGGTCAAGCATTTCGCTCAGCTCTTCAGTAAGGTCTGAACACATCACTAGAATGCCGTCTACACGTTTCTCTGCCAACATACGAATGTAATCGCGCTGCTTCTCGTAGATGCCGCCTGTATTACATAGAATGAGTGTATAACCCTGACGGTAACAGTAGCTCTCTACACCATCAATAACTTCAGAAAAGAACAGGTTTGTTGACTGTGTCACCAGCATACCGATAGTACGGGTGGTATTACACTTTAAGCTACGAGCAACGGCACTTGGCGCGTAGTTAAGCTCGTTAACCGCTTCCATTACTTTTTCTTGAGTAGCTTCAGCAACAAAGCGCGTTTTGTTAATCACGTGAGACACAGTGGTTGTTGAAACACCGGCTAGGCGAGCAACATCTTTAATAGTGGCCATAAGGTTTGTCCTGTCGATGACTGCCACGGAAATATATTCAAGTGTAGAATAAAATAGTCTGGCAGAAAGTATCAGAAACACAAAAACCGCCCTTATTTAGCGGTTTGTATTTGAATCGTTCATTTTTATCGTTTGCGGTCACGATTTTAGACCGCAAACTCTCAGAGAGCAAACAAAAAACGTCAAAGGAGCATGTTACAGCTCACAATGTGTTGTTTTATTCGCCAGCTAGATAAGTGCAATCAAGCTCTAGGAATGCATTAGTCAGGCTGGCAATCGCTGAGTAAAAGCCAAATTGGTCCAGTGTCTGACACTTAGCAGAGAATTTTGGCACCCAGCTTAGTAGGTGTTGTTGAATGAACTCTTCTTGCTCTTTTAGTGCGTCTTCAAGGTGACGTTCTTGTTCCAACTCGTTGGAGCGAATAATCAGGTTGCCAAGAAAGTCCAGTTCGATGGCTAGGTGATCCGCTGGTTCGTTAAGATCTTTCTCTACCGCAACACCATGTTTCGCCATCAGATCTTCCATTTCCTTAGCCGGTGCATCGTTAAGAAGACCAGTATTGCCAATATACATAGAGGCATAGGGAAGCGCGGAGTCTCTGTCCGATTTTAAGAACAGATCACAGAAATCGGCAGCCAGTTCTAGTTGGGCATCTTCACGGTCCATTAAACGATTAAGCGCATCAGTCACTCGTTCAATAGCAGGTTTTAAAGCGGCATTTTCACCCAGACCAGTGAGGAAAGAGCGGATTTCAGCGGAATGATACTGGGCAATGTTTTCCTCTGTTAGCTCGTTAGCAAACAGGCTCGACAGCCACCAGTAAATCTCAGCGCGTTTTTCATTAAATGCTTTAATTTCTTGCATTAGGTTCAACTCCTAAAATAACTATCTACTAGTTTAACCAATAAAAATGAATAGTGATAACGGCTTGTGTGACAAGTTAATATTACTTATGAACGGATATGAATAGATGGGTGAGTTTTGTCTTGAATCAAGAAAAAATCATCTTTCTTGGTTTTAAAGTGATAAATACTAGAAATGTTACTATTTATGAATAGAATACACTTTAGAGCAATTCCCAATGTAAATGAAGTGGTGTAGATGAGCTATCATGTACTAGTTGTAGAAGATGACGCAGTAACTCGTAGCAAGCTTGTTGGATACTTTCAAAACGAAGGTTACAACGTTAGCGAAGCGGAAAGCGGTGAACAGATGCGTGATTCGCTACAAAACAACGCGATTGATTTGGTGATGTTAGACATTAACCTTCCTGGTGAGGATGGCCTAATGCTAACACGCGAACTTCGCAGTCAGTCTGACATTGGAATCATCCTGGTAACAGGACGCACGGATAGCATTGATAAAATCGTTGGCTTAGAAATGGGCGCAGATGATTATGTCACCAAACCATTTGAGTTACGTGAGCTATTAGTTCGCGTTAAAAACCTTTTATGGCGTATCTCATCGGCACGCAACGCTTCAGTTTCGCAAGATGCAGCGCAGCAGGACGACAATATCGTTCGTTTTGGTGAATGGACATTTGACGTTCAGCGCCGTGCTTTAAGTCGTAATGGGGAACCAGTTAAGCTTACCAAAGCGGAGTACGAACTGCTGGTAGCACTCTCCTCATACCCGAATCAGGTACTGAGTCGTGAGCGAATTCTTAACATGATCAGCCACCGAGTTGACGCGCCAAACGACCGTACTATCGATGTTCTGATTCGTCGTATGCGAGCAAAAATGGAGTTCGATCCGAAGAACCCGCAGATTTTTGTCACTGTTCATGGCGAAGGCTACATGTTTGCAGGCGACTAACAAACACTGAATAAAAAAATACCGAGGCATCTGCCTCGGTATTTTTTTATCTGTAATTCACCACGACTAAACGTTACTTTCAGAAGCCTGAAGTGCTTTCTCTTCGTAGTCAGATGCCCAGTCACGCAGAGTTTGCCAGATACGACCTAAGGTCTCATGCCAGTATCGTTCAGTTTGCTCAAGGTAAACGGCTTTAGGCGTGTACTTAGCCCAGAACTGAGTCACATTGTCGTGAGCCAGATAGTTGGTTGGTGCGGCATAAGGTTTCAGACCTGCAGAGTGGAACTCATTCAGCGCGCGTTTCATATGGCTGGCTGATGTTACGACGACCAGTTTTTTAGTGCTGACGAACGCCGCTGCTTGCCTTGCTTCTTCCCAGGTATCTTTTGCCGTTTCAAGCAAGATGATATCGGACTTAGCCACGCCAAGCGCTAACGCTACTTTGGCCATCATACGAGCATTGCTTACTTCTGAGCCTGCAGCGTAGCCCGACAGAATCAACTTAGCTCCGGGGTAAATGCGCAGGATACGAATACCTTCACTTAAACGCATCAGTCCGGTACGACTTAATTCAGACGTAGGTGGGATTTTGTCATCTACCACATGTCCACTGCCCAACACCATCACATAGTCGATTGGCTCATCAACTGGGAAAAATGCCGAGTATTGGCGCTCAAGTGGCATCAATAGACGAGATGATACTGGCTGGAATGCGATAAGGAAAATGCCAATAAAAGAGAATAGAACAACAAAGCATCCTGTCTTCTGCTTACGGGTAAACATGATCAACATCAGACCGAAAAGGCCAATGATGAGCATTGCCGGCAACGGCATTAGCAGAGAAGACACAACTTTTTTCAGCTCAAACATACTAAATAGTCCGAAAAAACATCAATTGATTATATTTTAAGAGAAAGCCTCTTTATTCCTGCTTTTCTTGTGACAGAATAGCAGCACGATTAGACATAATAACTCAAGCTGCTGTGACTGAAGACCGCAATTTCGACGATATTGCCCACAAATTTGCAAAAAATATTTACGGCTCTGACAAAGGCGAGATTCGTCAAGTCATTGTTTGGGAAGATCTTCAACAGATACTTCATGCCGTAGATGGGGCGAAACAACCACTGAATGTGCTGGATGCCGGGGGAGGCTTAGCACAAATGTCGCAAAAGCTTGCTGAACTCGGACATCACGTAGCGTTATGTGATCTATCTTCTGAAATGCTGCAATTAGCACAGCAGGATATTGCAAATAATGGCCTGCTTGAGCAGTATCGCTTCATTCATTCGCCAGTCCAATCGATTGATCAACACCTCGAGTCCCCAGTGGATGTCGTACTGTTTCATGCTGTGATGGAGTGGTTAGCAGACCCTAAGCCCGCATTAGAAAAAGTGCTTGAGCAGGTGAAACCCGGTGGGATGGCTTCCATCATGTTTTATAACCATCATGGCTTGGTCTACAAGAATGTCGTATGTGGCAATATTCCGCATGTTTTAGACGGAATGCCACATCGCAAGCGTTTTAAATTACAGCCGCAAAAAGGCTTAAAACCTGAAGAGGTATACCAGTGGATAGAAGACGCTGGTTTTTCAATTTGCGGTAAGTCTGGTATCCGCTGCTTTAGTGACTACATAGGTAATATGGAGTACATGGGCGATTACCAGTATGAAGATGTGTTGGCACTAGAAAGACAATTGTGCAGACAAGAGCCATACCTCTCGTTAGGTCGATACATACATGTATGGGCACAAAAGAAAGAATAAACAGGACTAACAATGAGTGAGATGACTCTAAATGCTGCTGAGCAGCCGATCGACGAACTGGTCGGCTGGGTAAAACAGCACGATTTCTCATTGAACCTGACCACCGAGCGTTTGGCATTTTTGATCGCTATCGCTGTGCTCAGTAACGAAAGGTTCGATGAAGAGTTAGGTGAAGGTGAGCTGCATGATGCGTTCACCATTGTGACTCGATTATTCGAAGAGACAGGGGATGCATCTGCGTTCCGTGCCAATAACGCCATCAACGAGATGGTCAAACAGAGATTAATCAGTCGCTTTACCAGTGAAATCACGGAAGGCGCCAGTATCTATCGCTTGTCACCTCTTGCGATAGGTATTACCGATTATTACGTTCGCCACAGAGAGTTTTCAAAACTTAAGCTATCTATTCAGTTATCTATGGTCGCTGACGAAATGGCGAAGGCGATTGACTCTGCTCGTCAGGGTGGTACCCCAGCACACTGGCGTAAGAACGTTTATGGTGTTTTGAAATACTCAGTGGGTGAGATTTTCGATCAGATTGACCTTAACCAGCGAGTGATGGATGAGCAGCAACAATCAGTAAAAATACAGATTGCCGAACTGCTGAATAAAGATTGGCGAGATGCGATTAACAACTGTGAATCGCTGCTATCTGAAACGTCCAATACCCTAAAAGAACTGCAAGACACGCTTCAGGCTGCGGGCGATGAGCTGCAGACTCAGATTCTTGATATTCAAGAGCTGGTCTATGGTGATGATGAGCTCGAATTTATTGCTGAAACCTTGTTTGCGCTGCAGATGAAGCTTGACCGCATCACGAGTTGGGGTCAACAAGCGATAGACCTATGGATTGGCTATGACCGTCACGTTCATAAGTTCATCCGTACCGCGATTGATATGGATAAGAACCGGGCGTTCAGTTCGCGTTTACGTCAATCGGTAAAAGATTACTTCGATATGCCTTGGTATCTGACTTATGCAGATGCTGAGCGTCTAACAGACCTTCGTGATGAAGCTCTGGTACTTCGCGATGATGAAGTAACCGGCCAAGTACCACTAGAAGTGGAATACGAAGAGTTTCAACAGGTCAATGATGAATTGGCGGAACGTATTGGCAGTATGCTCAGAGTTCATAAAGAACAGGGCTCCGCTATTGATCTAGGTGTCGTACTACGCGACTACCTTGCTCAGCATCCGCAGACTCATCATTTTGATTTAGCACGAATTGTTATTGACCAAGCCGTACGTCTTGGCTACTCCGAGTCAGATTATCAGGCGATTCAGCCAGACTGGCAGGCGATCAACGATTTTGGTGCAAAGGTACAAGCAAATGTCATCGACCGATATTAATGAATACATGTCAGATAATCTGGCAAAAGCAATTTCGAACCCTCTGTTTCCAGCGCTTGATAGCATGCTGCGGGCAGGACGTCATATTTCTAGCGAAGATCTTGATAACCATGCACTGTTATCAGACTTCGAAGTTGAACTGAGCTCTTTTTACCAGCGCTACAACACTGAATTAGTGAAAGCGCCTGAAGGTTTTTTCTACCTTCGTCCGCGCTCAACTTCTCTGATTGGCCGCAGTGTTCTTTCCGAATTAGACATGCTGGTAGGCAAGGTATTGTGTTTCCTTTACCTGAGTCCTGAGCGTCTGGCTCACGAAGGTATCTTTACCAATCAGGAGCTGTACGAAGAGCTGCTTGCGCTCGCCGATGAGGCCAAGCTAATGAAGCTGGTGACCAACCGAGCGACAGGTTCAGATTTAGACAAAGAAAAGCTGTTTGAAAAAGTTCGTACATCTCTACGTCGACTACGCCGTTTAGGCATGATCATCAATATCGGTGAAACCGGTAAATTTAGCATCAGCGAATCTGTATTCCGCTTTGGCGCCGATGTCCGTATTGGCGATGACATGCGTGAAGCTCAGTTACGCCTGATTCGCGATGGTGAAGCGGTGGTCCACACTAAAGAGCCGAGTCAGGGTAGCCTGCTCGAGCAAAATAACGACGACAATGACGATCAAGCCGAAGAGCAGATGTTAGAAGAGGGTGAAGCATGATTGAACGTGGTAAATATCAATCGCTGACCATGGTCAACTGGAACGGTTTCTTTGCCCGTACGTTTGACATTGATGGTTTAGTTACAACGCTTTCTGGCGGTAATGGTGCAGGTAAATCGACCACTATGGCGGCGTTTATTACGGCATTGATTCCAGACCAAACCTTACTTCACTTCCGTAACACCACTGAAGCAGGCAGTAGCCAGTCATCACGTGATAAAGGTTTGTACGGTAAGCTGCAAGCGGGTGCCTGTTACGCTGCTCTTGATGTGGTTAACTCGCGCAATCAACGTTTATTGTTTGCGGTTAAGCTGCAGCAAGTGGCTGGTCGTGACAAAAAAGTCGACATTAAGCCATTCGTGGTACAGGGCCTGCCAAGTCACGTTAAACCTACTGATATCCTAATCGAAAGTGTTTCAGCGACTCAGGCTCGTGTCCGTCAAATCAACGAAGTAAAAGAAGCGGTCGCTCAGTACGAAGGCGTACAGTTTAAAGCCTTCTCTTCAATTGTTGATTACCACTCACAGATGTTTGAGTTTGGTGTTATTCCGAAGAAATTGCGTAATTCAGGTGACCGCTCTAAGTTCTACCGTCTGATCGAAGCTTCTCTGTATGGTGGTATCTCAAGTGCGATCACGCGCTCTCTGCGTGACTACTTATTGCCGCAGAATGGCGGTGTTAAGAAAGCCTTCCAGGACATGGAATCTGCACTGCGTGAGAACCGTATGACGCTTGAAGCGATCAAAACGACGCAAGCTGACCGTGACCTGTTTAAGCACCTAATTACTGAATCAACCAACTACGTGGCGGCAGACTACATGCGCCACGCGAATGATCGTCGTAACAAGCTAGAGCAAACCTTATCTCTGCGTTCAGAACTGTTTGGTTCACGCGCGACTCTGATTGAGCAGAATAACCTGCTTAACCGAGTGCAAGAAGAGCTGGAGTTATTGGTTGATTCCGAATCGGCTCTGGAACAAGACTATCAAGCGGCTTCCGATCACCTACAGCTAGTGCAGAATGCACTGCGTCAGCAAGAGAAGATCGAACGCTATCAGGAAGATCTTGAAGAGCTCAACGAGCGTCTTGAAGAGCAGTTGATGGTCGTTGAAGAAGCGCAAGAACGTGTGGTAATGGCGGAAGAGCAAGCGACTGTTTCTGAAGAAGAAGTGGACAGCCTGAAGAGCCAGTTGGCGGATTACCAACAAGCGTTGGACGTTCAGCAAACGCGCGCACTGCAATACCAACAAGCAGTGCAGGCTCTGGATAAAGCTAAGCAGCTACTGGGTAACGAAGGCCTGACCGCTGAGTCGGCGCAGGCGTTGGTGTCTGAGCTAAAAGCGCAAGAAGCGCAAAGCACCACAGAACTACTGGCGACTAAACATAAGTTAGACATCTCTTCTGCGGCTGCAGAACAGTTTGAGTCAGCGCTAAAACTGGTTACCAGCATTGTTGGGACGGTAGAGCGTAAAGAGGCGTCAAGCTCGGCAAAAGCTGCTATTGAGCAGGGCCGTGAAGCTCAGCAGATCACGCAAAATGAACAACAATGGCGCGCTCAACATCGTGATGTTGAACGTCGTCTGCATAAACAGCGCCAAACTCAGGAGCTGGTTAGCGAGTATCAAAAACAGCACAACGTTGAACTGACTGATGAAATGACGTTCGAGCAGGAGCGTGAGCGTCATGCACTGCAAATCGAATCGCTGGAAATGTCTCAGGAAGAACTTCGCGAGCAGCGTAGTGAACAGCGTCGTCTGGAACAAGATGCTGCAGCTGAAATCAACAAGCTTGAAGCGATCGCTCCGACCTGGATTGCAGCCAACGACGCTCTTGAATCTCTTAAAGAGCAGAGCGGTGCAGAACTCTACGACAGCCAGGCTGTAATGAGTCAGATGCAAACTGTGCTGGAGCAAGAGAAGCAGCAATCTATTGCTAAAGACAAACTGGCTGAGAGACGTGCTCAGTTAGAGGACGAAATTGAACGTCTTGCATCACCTGGCGGTTCAAACGACCCTCGTCTTAAAGGTCTGGCAGATACGCTTGGCGGTGTTCTGCTATCTGAAATCTATGACGATATCACCATTGACGATGCGCCATACTTCAGTGCGATGTACGGCCCGGCTCGTCACGCAATTGTGGTTTCTGACCTATCTGGTATCGAAGAGAAGCTGGTCGAACTGGATGATTGTCCAGAAGATCTTTACATCATCGAAGGTGACATCGACGCGTTTGATGACAGCTCGTTTGATGCGGAAGAGCTTGAAGGGGCAGTGTGCGTTCGCATGAATAACCGTCAGATGCGTTACTCGCGTTTGCCGGAAATTCCTTTGTTCGGTCGTGCTGCCCGTGAACAACGCCTTGAGTTATTGCGCAATGAGCGTGAAGAGGTGGTTGAACAACACGCGAAAGCAGCGTTCGACTCTCAGAAAATGCAGCGTCTGTATCAAGCGTTCAACAACTTTGTTGCTAAGCACATTCAGGTCGCATTCGAAGCTGATCCGGAACAAGCACTGGTTGTGGTACGTGACAAACGTAGTCAGCTTGCTCGTGTTCTCGCTGATCTTGATAGCAAAGAACAGCAGCAACGCAGTCAACTGCTTGCAAGTAAGCAAGCGCTAGCGGCGTTAGACAAGATTGCGCCAAACATGGCGTTAATTGAAGACCAGGCCCTGTCTGCACAATTTGAAGAGCTGGAGCTAAATCTTGCCAAGCTAACTGAAGCTAAAGCTTATGTAACTCGTCATGGTAAAGCGCTAGCGGAACTTGAGAAAATTGTATCGGCTCTTGAGGCTGACCCAGAGCAATTTGATGCACTGGAAGCGGACTACCAGGCTGCAGACCAAAAGCTTCAGCAACTAAAAACGCAGATTTTTGCCCTGGCAGATCTGGTTGAACGTCGCCACTACTTTGCTTACTCAGACTCCGTTGACCTGCTTAACCAAAGCAGTGAACTGAGCGAGCAGCTAAAAGCTAAGCTGGTCGAAGCAGAGCGTATGCGAACTCGTTCTCGTGATGAGCTTAAGCAAGCTCAGGGTCAGATGAACCAGTACAATCAGGTTCTGGCATCACTGAAGAGTTCACATCAGGCTAAGCTGGAAACCGTACAAGAGTTCAAGCAAGAGCTGCAAGAGTACGGTGTAACTGCTGACGAAGGTGCTGCAGAGCGCGCTATGCGCCGTCGTAATGAACTGCAAGAGCGTTTGCACACGTCGCGTTCACGTAAGAGTGAATACGAGCGCACTATCACTTCGACTGAGCTAGAGATGAAGTCGCTGGCTAAGCGTCTGAAGAAAGTACAGAAAGAGTATGTGGAGCTACGTACCTTTGTTGTCGCAGCCAAAGCGGGTTGGTGCTCGGTTCTTCGTTTAGCTCGTGAGAACGACGTTGAGCGTCGTCTACATAAGCGTGAACTTGCTTACATGTCTGCCGACGAATTACGTTCGATGTCAGATAAATCGTTGGGTGCGTTACGTCTTGCCGTTGCTGATAACGAAGACCTGCGTGATGCTCTGCGTCTCTCGGAAGATAACGCGCGTCCAGAACGTAAAGTTCTGTTCTACATCGCAGTCTACCAGCATCTTCGTGAGCGTATCCGTCAGGATATCATTCGCACTGATGATCCAGTGGAAGCGATCGAAGAGATGGAAGTAGAGCTGGCTCGTCTGACTGAAGAGTTAACTCAGCGTGAAAACCGTCTGGCGATCAGCTCTGAGTCGGTAGCAAGCATCATTAAGAAGACGATTCAGCGTGAGCAAAACCGTATTCGTATGCTTAACCAGGGTCTGTCGAATATTTCATTCGGTCAGGTTAAAGGTGTGCGTCTGAACGTTAAGATCCGTGAGAGTCACGAAGTATTGCTTAACGGTCTGTCGACAGGTCAGGAGCAACACAAAGATCTGTTTGAGTCTTCGCGTTACACCTTCTCTGAAGCGATGGCGAAACTGTTCCAACGCGTAAACCCTCATATCGACATGGGTCAGCGTTCTCCGCAGGTACTGGGTGAAGAGTTACTCGATTACCGTAACTACCTGGAGCTGAGCGTGGAAGTGAACCGTGGCTCTGATGGCTGGTTACAGGCTGAGTCAGGTGCGCTATCGACGGGTGAGGCCATCGGTACAGGTCAGTCGATCCTATTGATGGTTGTTCAGAGCTGGGAAGAAGAGTCGCGTCGTCTACGTAGTAAAGACATTGTTCCTTGTCGCCTGCTGTTCCTCGATGAGGCAGCGCGTCTTGATGCTAAGTCGATTTCGACTCTGTTCGAGCTGTGTGACCGTCTAGACATGCAGTTACTCATCGCTGCACCAGAGAACATCAGTCCAGAGAAGGGGACAACCTACAAGCTGGTACGTAAGGTGTTTAAAGACCACGAGCACGTTCATGTGGTTGGTCTGCGTGGCTTTGGTCAAACCAAGAAAGCCAATAGCGAAGTCCAACAATTGGTTGAAGAGCTATAAACAACAAAAGGCCCGCAGAAGCGGGCCTTTTTAGTTCTATTGGAAACAGCTTTAGCTAATAATCTCTTTGGAGAAAATACCAAACTGACGCGCAGCGTAGGCGACACGCTCTGCGGGTTTTGGGTATTCCGCTGGAGAGCCAAGGTTCTCAATATGATGAAGGCGAGGCAGTAACCCTGCACCGTTAGCAATCTGAATCGCCAGACCCGGGCGAGCGTTGAGCTCCAGTACCATAGGGCCTTCTTCTTTATCCAGAACCATATCGGTTCCCATATAACCCAGTCCGGTCATTTCCCAAGCGCTAGACGCGAGAATCAATAGGCGCTCCCAGTGAGGGACCTGCAGCGTGGCTAACTCTTTACCAGTATCCGGATGGTGGGTAACAGGTTGGTCAAACTGAACCGCTCTTACCGCGCGTCCGGTGGCGATATCAATCCCGACACCTACTGCACCCTGGTGCAAGTTAGCTTTACCGTCAGAGGCGGCAGTTGAGCAGCGCATCATAGCCATCACCGGATAGCCTTTGAAAACGATAATACGTACATCTGGTACGCCTTCGTAACTGAAACCATCAAAGCAGTCATCAAACTTGATTAGGTTCTCTACTACCGCAACGTCGTTTTTGCCACCGAGAGAAAACAGGCCGGCCAGCGCATTACTGATATGGCGCTCGACATCTTCCTGGTTAATGGTTGAGCCAGAAGGCTTGGTATAAACACCATCTTTATGCGACGTGATGACCAGAATGCCCTTGCCGCCACTCCCTTGAGCTGGCTTGATTACGAAACCAGGCCAGTTCTTAACCATGTTGTGGATGGTTTTTACTTCTGCTTGATTACGGATTACACCGATAAGTTTTGGTACAGTGGCACCTGCAGCTTCGGCAATGATCTTAGTCTTAAGCTTATCGTCAACCAGAGGGTATTTAGAGCGATCGTTGTAGCGACCAATGTAACTATGGTTACGTTGGTTCATGCCCATAATGCCCTTATGGCGTAGCTTAAACGGAGAGGTAAATTGTGAAAACATCACTTAGTCCTCCGCTAGCGGTTTAAAGCGACGAAGCTCAGTCAGACGATAACCAGTATAAGTACCTAACAGTAGGATGGCCGCTAATACAATTAGCTGCAGGCCAATGAAGTTAAAGGTTAAGTGCTGAATAAACGAGTTGGTCATCGCAAGATAAACCAGTACCGCTGTCAGCAGCGAACCACCACCTTGCAACACAACCTCTTTTGCACCTTCCTCTTCCCAGAGAATCGACATACGTTCGATGGTCCACGATAGGATGATCATCGGGAAGAAGGTGATAGATAAACCTTCGGTGAGGCCAATCTTAAACGCCACCACAGTGAAGACAGAGATGATCATAATTACCGTGATGATCACCGCGGATATCCGCGCGACTAAAAGTAAGTTGAGTTTCGACAGGTAACTTCGAATCACCAGACCCGTACCAACAATCAGCAAGAAGCCAACGATACCCGTTACTAACTGAGTTTGCACAAAGGCAACCGCAATCAGAACTGGCATAAATGTACCTGAAGTTTTCAGACCGATAATCACGCGCAGGAAAACAACAATAAGTGCACCAATCGGGATTAACATGATGGTCTTAAACATCGCTTGCTCTTCTAGCGGCAAACTATGAATAGAGAAGTTGAGTAGCCCGTCTGCCAGAACTTTATCTTTGGTCGCCTGAGTCGGTGAAATATCCTGAGCAATCATCGAGAAGTGAACCTGACTGTTCTGACCGCCGACTAAATCAAGCAGCGACACGTTCGATTCATCCCAAACCAGAATATTGTCAGAAATTGCAGGGTTAGCATTGTTAGGGTTAAACAGAACCCAGTTGTTGCCATCCCAGACCTGGTTCATATGTTGAATAGTTTGTCTGCGTCGACCGTCTTCAAGCTCGATAACGCCGACAACTTTACTTGGAATTTTCGCGTATGCGAGGATCTTATCAACCGCCTCTACCTTGCTCATACGGTTAAGAAGCAGGGAAGCATTTTGACTTTCATTGTCGTTGATAGATTTGATCAGTTCACGGGTGAATGTGATGTCGTCGGCTGAACGTTGGTTAGCGCGTTCGATTAGTGCAAGTACCGCCGCTTCTGCCGGACCATCAAAGGTCGGTTGAGTGATTTCATCACTTGGTGGTACAGGGGCAATTTTTGCTTGAGGGTCAACAAGGAACTGAGCCTTGTAATAGATGGTTTGTGGGCCGTTTGCCTGACGAACTGACCACTCGGCACGACGTCCGGATTCCGTCTCAACGTATGACAGGCCGTAACCAGGTGAAGATGAAGATTCATCAATCAGAGTGAAACCTGTTTGAGTATGTGGCGCAGCTAAAGAGGCTTTAACTGGTTTTGCCTGACCAGTGAACTCGATACGCGCTTCAATATCCCACACCTGACGAGCTTCACCTGGAGTCCAGGGTACACCGTAGTTCTGGTGCCTGAAAATACTTAATGCAATACCCGCAACAATTAATAGGGCAACTGAAATATAAAAAGGAATCTTTGACGTCATAAGCTTACGCTACCTTATTATTTTTTTGGGGTTTCCGTATGGATGTATTTTTTACTTACATCGACAACTGCAATGTCACGGATAAATTCACGACCTAGAAGTACAGGATGACTCATTTGAGAGCGATCCGCTAAGGTAAATTGCGCTTTTTCATGGATTTTCCCAAGTTTAACCCAAAGTTCGATCACGGCACGTCTTTCAACTTCAGAGTTAGTCGATTGGCGAATTTTTACGAAGCGAAGAATGGGTGCTTCGATCCAGTTGGAATCATCTAGTGCTTTCTCTCCATCAGATAGATGGAATCGAACCCAGTTTTTGCCGTTGCGTTCAAACTCTTCAATATCGACAGCGTTTAGAGAAGAAGTTGCAGCGCCAGTATCAACACGAGCATCAAAAGATTGCTTGATGGCATCGATTGTTACCTTCTCAACCTCACCGAGGACTACGCCATGAGTGGGTGTAGGTTGTGCGGGAGGCGGCGTATTCATCACGACAGGGGCCGCTGGCTTGCGGACTTCTTCCATCGCTTCAGTTTTGAACGTGATCAGCTCTTGCTCAAGGAGATTAACTTGCTCCTCAAGGCTTTCAATGTAATCGGACTGATTACTTAACTGTAAAGCTAGGTTTTCGTATTGAGTGGTGAGATTTGTTTCTGAAGCCTGAATGGCTGCAAGTGTTTCTTGGTGATACTGCTCGCTGTTTGTCAGCGTACAGCCAGAGACGAGCATGATAGCCATTAAAGGGGTCAATCTTGTCAACATTGAGAAACCTGAACGTAAAATAGAATTATTAAGTAAATAAGAAGTTTAGCGTATATTTTTTATCGCAAACAAGCAGCATTTAAAATGTTGCTCTCAAAATATGAGGAAGGGATGATCATACGCAAAAAATAAGGACGCTAAGCATCCTTATTATTGTATGGACTATTGAGTGAGAGCGAAACGGTTTGACGTTCAACTTGGGTTAACTCTCTGTCAATATTTTATGGCTTTTTAGCCACCAGAATTGCACGTCTTGGTGCCGGGTGACCCTCAACGGTTTTCGACGGGTCGTTAGGATCAAGATAATCAGGTAGAGAGTTATGCGTCATCCATTCGGTAGTACGTTGCTCGCCAGTTGAGGTTACGTTCTCGTCAACGATACGCACATCAACGAAACCAACTTGTTCCAGCCACACTTTTAGCGCTTTGGCTGACGGGAAGAAGTAGACGTTACGCATTTGCGCATATCGATCCACTGGCACCAGTACGGAAGTTTCATCCCCTTCGATGACGAGCGTCTCTAGCACTAGTTCGCCACCAGAAACGAGCTGGTCTTTTAGCTGTATCAGGTGATCCAGCGGAGAACGACGGTGATATAACACCCCCATGCTGAATACTGTATCGAATGCTTCCAGCTTCGGCAGTTGCTCAATACCAAGAGGTAACAAGTGAGCACGTTGATCGTCGCCCATCAGTTTACGAATTGCTTCAAACTGAATCAGGAACAGGTGTGAAGGGTCGATACCCACAGTCAGGCGAGCCCCTTCACCCAGCATGCGCCACATGTGGTAACCGTTGCCACAGCCAACATCAAGAACACTGCGGTTTTTAAGTGGTGAAATATGTGGAAGCACACGGTCCCACTTCCAGTCACTGCGCCACTCAGTATCAATATGAATACCGTGAACCTGATATGGGCCTTTGCGCCATGGGTGGAAGGTACGCAACAGGTTTTCAAGCTTGTTGAGTTCACCCTGATGGAAAGGTGTATCGTTCGCTAACGTCACTGAGTTTTTAAGATCGACCTGATCAGGTGCGCCTTGTGGGATCTTGTTTAATGCTTTTACCCAGCGACCAAAGTCACCATGTTCTGCATTTTGCCAGTCGGTTAGCTGTTGAGGTAGAACGTTTAGCCAAGGTTGAAGGCGTGTGTCTTGAGCTATCAACTGGTAGAAATTAGCAAAATTAAACATAGTTATATCACTGATAATTAATTAAAAATTTGACACGAGATGAGCGCCAATAAATACTTTTCTCGCTTCTCGCTTCTCGCTTCTCGCTTCTCGCTTCTCGCTTCTCGCTTCTCGCTTCTCGCTTCTCGCTATTTAATCGCGAACATCGAACCAAAGTTAAAGCACTGGAACCAAACATCGTAGCTGGTAAAGCCAATCGCCTCGAAACGTTGTTTATGCTCCTGTTTAGAGTCAGGACGCATCACGTTTTCAATAGCACTGCGCTTCTGGCTGATTTCCAGTTCGCTGTAGCCATTGGCACGTTTAAAGTCGTGGTGCAGATCGATCAGTAGTTCGTTAGAAACTTTATCTTCAAATACATACTTCTCAGACAGAATCAGGATGCCACCAGGGCGTAAGCCTGCGTAGATTTTTTCAAGTAGTGTGTATCTGTCTTGTGGAGATAAGAACTGCAGCGTGAAGTTAAGTACCACAACAGAAGCATTCTCAATCTCGATATCTCGGATGTCTGCTTCAATCACATCAACAGGTGTATCACTACGGTAAGCATTGACATGCAATTTGCAGCGTTCAACCATGGCTGAAGAGTTATCAACTGCGATGATTTTGCAGCCTTCCTGATTGATATGACGACGCATCGAAAGGGTTGCAGCACCAAGTGAACAACCGAGATCATAAATCGTAGAATGAGGTTTGACGAAGCGTTCCGCCAGCATACCAATCGCAGAGATGATATTGCTGTAGCCAGGAACAGAGCGTTGAATCATGTCAGGGAAGACTTCCGCTACACGCTCATCAAAGGTGAAATCCCCAATTTTATCGATTGGAGCCGAAAAAATAGTATCTGGATTGCTCTTAGGGTTCATACTCAGTTCTCACAGTATGTGGGTGTTGCGACCCACATTGGCTACAGCCATTAAAAAAGGCGCGTATTTTATGAGAAATTCGCGCCCATGTCATGTTTTGCCGTGATTCTCTTCAGAACATCTGTAACTGGGAAACTCCATCATCGGCAGGAAAAGGTGATAAGTCCGGTAAACTTGCCTGTTTTTGCAAACACTTATAAAGGTTTGCAGCCAGTTCAGGAGCAATCAGGTTATCTGACGTGTGGATAAACAGATAAGGTTGTTTCCCTTGTTCAATCCATTGTGGCAACTTGCTAACCCAAGGTTTGAAAAACGCCATATTTTTCTCTTCTTGCGGGTGACCGATAAAGCGCACCATCGGGTGATTAGCTGTGGCAATGGCGTGCACCGGTACCTTTGGCTTTTTCTGTTGAGCATCGAGCAGAGAGTCATAGTGAGGATGGTCTGCTTGCAACTGCTCTGAGAACACTGGCCGACTATCCATAATAATCCGATCATGACCTTGTTCAATCAGCCACTGATTTAACGCGATTTCTGCCTCACCTTTGGCAAAAAAGTCGGCATGTCGCACTTCTACACCGATAGGAAAGTCGGGTGGAAAGAGGGCGCAGAACTTCTTTAAAGTCTCGAGATTCTCAGGTCCAAAAGCAGCAGGTAACTGGATTGTCCATTGACCAATACGTTCATGCAGTGGCTGCATGATCTGCATAAACTCTTTCAACTGACTTTGACTACCACGTAGCATCTGGCGATGAGTGATCTCCTGAGGCAGTTTAAAGGTAAAACGGAACTGATCGTCAGTGGCAGATTTCCAGTTGTTGACCGTACTTGGCGTTGGGGTGGCATAGAAGGTGGTATTGCCTTCCACGGTATGAAATACACTCGCGTATTTTTCGAGCCTTTCCGCGGGTTTAGTACCTTTACCGTAAAAGCTCTGCTGCCAGTTATTGTGTGACCACATGGTAAGCCCAAGCCTGATAGGTAAACCGTCCATATTACTTACTCAATACCCATGATTTGATTCGTTGAAGAGAGTTTTGCCGAACTACCCATAATGGGGCTATAATCAGCGCCAATTTTCTTATATTGCTGCTGTTTTACGCCTTTATTGGTTTAAAAAGCATCAATAGATGATAAATCGCAATAAATTGTATGCTGGATAGTCGATCTCAACCAACTTTCAGCGTATAAATGGAACTTTGCTCTATCGGTAACGTTAACACCGATAGATAGTAATCAACAAATTTTAAGAGATTGGGAAATTCATTATGCGTACCCATTACTGTGGTCACCTGAACAAGTCCCTTGCAGGACAAACTGTAGAACTTTGCGGCTGGGTTAACCG
>Ga0209272_10000473_pt1 | contig 33066 bp, 30 predicted proteins | sample tdDd002_FD_187125 | JGI IMG/M metagenome (GOLD analysis project Ga0209272, IMG submission 187125) | Marine sediment microbial communities from the Atlantic coast under amendment with organic carbon and nitrate - tdDd00.2 (SPAdes)... | ecosystem: Environmental > Aquatic > Marine > Coastal >... | reverse complement strand
CCGACTCTACACGGTGACAGTACTGCTGACCACCAAAGATAGGGTCCACTTAGCCAGCATTATGAAGCGCATCCGCGTGATGCCTCAAGCGACCAAAGTGCGCCGCCGCAAGAACTAAACTCGACTTTTCTAACTAATAGGCTCTGATATCAGGGCCTTTTGTTTATTTGACTATTAATTATGAATATTGAACGTTACCAGCGCATCCAAACTGTTTTAAAAGCTCGCCAAGCCGACCTGACTTTATGTTTAGAAGAAGTGCATAAGCCGAATAATGTTTCGGCCATCATCCGCACCGCTGATGCTGTGGGGGTTCATAAAGTGCACGCCGTTTGGCCAAGCGAGCAGATGCGCACCCTCGCCCACACTTCGGCAGGCGCGCGTAACTGGGTAGAAGTCGATACCCACCAAAACATAGACTCAGCGGTGGGCGAGCTTAAAAGCCAAGGCATGCAAATTCTGGCGACCAACCTCTCGGATAGCGCGGTCGATTTTCGTGAAATAGATTACACCAAACCAACCGCGATCATTTTAGGCGGCGAAAAGTACGGCATTTCAAAACACGCTCTTGAGCTTGCCGACCAAGACATCATTATCCCTATGGTGGGCATGGTGCAGTCACTCAACGTCTCGGTCGCCAGCGCCCTTATCTTGTTTGAAGCCCAGCGCCAACGCCAACAAGCGGGCATGTACGATAATGAAGTCTCTTCTCTACCTGCAGAATACATCAACCGCCTACTGTTTGAACGCGGCCACCCAGTGCTGGCACGTGTGGCTAAGCGCAAGAAACTACCTTATCCAGAGATTGATGAGCAAGGACAGATTGTGGCGGATGAGCAGTGGTGGGCGGAGATGCAGAGGAAGTGATGTTAAGGCGCTAGGCTCGAGGCGCTAGGCTAGAGGCGCTAGGATCAGTGCTTTATCTTTTGCCTTATGCCTTTTGCCTTTTGCCTTATGCCTTATGCCTTATGCCTTATGCCTTTTACCTTATACCTAACACCTTTCTTCTCCACTTGTTTTTCCTTCTCTTCCAGTTCAAACTAACTCTTTGAATCCTTTGCAACCAAAGAGTGTCTCATGTCCCAACTTCTATCTGCAGTTCCCTTAACCGAGCTTTCTGGCGTGGGGGCGAAAGTGGCGGAGAAGTTGGCGAAAGTGGGCTTGCATAGCGTGCAAGATTTGCTGTTTCATTTGCCTTCGCGTTATGAAGACCGAACTCGGGTCTATCCAGTGGCCCAGCTTCACCCTGGGTTGTGGGCCGCGGTGCAAGGTCAAGTGATGAGCGCCGAGACGCTGTTTGGTAAGCGCAAGATGTTGGCGGTGAAAGTCAGTGATGGCAATGGCACCATTACTCTGCGCTTTTTTAACTTTACCGCGGGGATGAAAAACAACTTTGCCAAAGGAAAAACTGTGCATGCTTATGGCGAGATCAAGCGTGGTGGTCATGGGCTGGAGATCATCCACCCCGATTACAAGTTCCACTCGCCGAGCCAAAAGGTGGATGTCGAGCCAAGTTTAACCCCGGTTTATCCAACAACAGAAGGCTTACGCCAGATCACTCTGCGTAACCTCACCGATCAAGCGCTGGATTTACTCGATAAAGCCGCCGTGAAAGAGCTGCTGCCATCGGGACTGTATAATCATCAAATTACCATGGGGGAAGCGCTGCATACTATTCACCGCCCACCGCCATCGGTTAACCTTGAGGCCTTTGACCAAGGGCAACATCCCACGCAAAGACGGCTGATTATTGAAGAGCTATTGGCACAAAATCTCTCTATGCTCGCGGTGCGAGGCAAAGGCCAACAAGACATCGCCTTGCCGCTGGCGCCCGTCGATAAGCTCAAACCTCAGCTATTAAATCAGCTACCTTTCAGCCCAACCGGCGCGCAAGCACGGGTGGTGGCGGAGATTGAAACCGACCTTGCCAAGCCCCACCCTATGATGCGTTTGGTGCAAGGGGATGTCGGCTCAGGCAAAACCTTAGTCGCTGCCCTCGCCGCTCTTAGGGCGCTTGAGCACGGCTATCAAGTGGCTTTGATGGCACCTACCGAACTACTCGCTGAGCAACACGCGATTAACTTTGCCCACTGGTTAGAAAATATCGAGCTCAATGGCGAACCGATCAAAGTTGGCTGGTTGGCCGGCAAACTCAAAGGCAAAGCGAAGGAAACCGAACTGGCGCGCATTGCCAGTGGCGAAGCGCAAATGGTGGTGGGCACCCACGCGCTGTTTCAAGAGCACGTCGAATTTCATCACCTAGCGCTGGTTATTATTGATGAGCAGCACCGCTTTGGTGTTCATCAGCGTTTAGAGCTGCGTGAAAAAGGCGTTAAGCAAGGCGCTTTTCCTCACCAGTTGATCATGACCGCCACCCCAATCCCGAGAACGCTAGCTATGACCGCTTATGCGGATTTAGAAACCTCAGTGATTGATGAGCTGCCACCGGGACGAACGCCGATCCAAACCGTTGCTATTCCCGATACTCGCCGCCCAGATATTATTGAGCGAGTACGCAGCGCCTGCCTTGAGGGCAAACAAGCGTATTGGGTTTGTACCTTGATTGATGAGTCTGAAGTTTTGGAAGCGCAAGCCGCGGCCGATACCGCCGAAGAGCTGCAGCGCTTACTGCCCGAGCTGAAAATAGGCTTAGTGCACGGCCGAATGAAACCCGCTGAAAAGCAGGCCATCATGGCTCAATTTAAGAATAATGAGCTGCACTTATTAGTCGCGACCACCGTCATCGAAGTAGGCGTAGATGTGCCTAACGCTAGCTTAATGATCATCGAAAACCCAGAAAGATTGGGCCTTGCTCAGCTCCACCAGTTACGCGGTCGGGTTGGCCGTGGGCAAGTCGCCAGCCACTGTGTCCTGCTTTACCATGCCCCGCTATCTAAAACCGCGCAAAAGCGCCTTGGCGTACTGCGCGAAAGTAACGACGGCTTTGTCATCGCCCAGCGCGACCTTGAGATCCGCGGCCCCGGCGAACTGCTCGGCACCAAGCAAACCGGTATCGCGGACTTTAAAATTGCCGACTTAGTCCGAGATCAACGCCTGATCCCCGAAGTTCAACGCATTGCGCGCCATATTCATCAGCAATATCCGCAGAATGCGCAGGCGATTATTGATAGGTGGCTTGGGGATCGGGATGTGTATGCTAAGGCGTAAGAGATAGATTACAGAATACAGAATTCGCTGCGCTCACTAGAATACAGAGGCAGAAGGCAGAAGGCAGAAGGCAGAAGGCAGAATATTTCATCACCCTTGAACCCTCACTTCAACCCGTTACCTCAGATTCCCATATGCTAAGTTCTGCGTCATCGAGAACGAGATGTCCGGGATCTACTCAAAGCGGACACGAGCCCAAAAAGACACCCTACACTCGGCAAGTAGATCTCTGACAACAATGCCCACCAACTACGCTCACAAAACTTCCGTGGTGCATTGTTTCAGAGATGACGCGCTGTTAGCTTGCCATCTTAACGGTGCAATCTCAGGGCGAAGCCCGTCTCTGTATTCGCCCTTTTCTTCCTTTTACGCCTTCCTCTTTATCTCCGTAGGAAAACTAATCTGCACTTTCAAGCCGCCTTCGCTGCGGTTATTAACCACCAGCGAGCCACTGTGCTGGCTAACAATGCGCTTAACAATCGCAAGGCCAAGACCGGTACCTTCCGAGCCGCGAGCGGTGTCGCCGCGGGTGAAAGGTTCAAACAGTTTACTCAACTGGGACTCATCAATACCTGGGCCGTTATCTTCAACGCACACCCAAGCCAGAGTGTTATCGACCGTTGCGCCGGTGCTGATCTTCACCCAGCCGTTACCGTAGCGAATCGCGTTCACGACTAAGTTACTCACCGCACGTTTAATCGCAATTGGGTTACCGACGACTAAATGCTTTAAGCTGGCCAGCGCTTCTTCGATTTGGATTTCATAGCCGCCTTCAGAGCTTGCCACATCGCTGGCAATTTCATTTAGGCATACCGATTGAAAGCTCTCTGCGTCGACAGGTTTTAAGTAATCCATAAACTGGCTGATGATCTCATTACACTCTTCGGTATCTTTGATGATGCCTTCGGCAAGGTAACTGTCTTCGGGCGACATCATTTCGGTCGCCAAGCGAATTCGAGTTAACGGCGTGCGCAAATCATGGCTGATCCCCGCCATCAATAAAGCTCGGTCTTCTTCCAGCTCCTGAATACCACGCGACATCTGATTAAACGCTGAGGTCACCGCGCGAATTTCACTGGCACCACGCTCTGGGATTGCAGGAGGAATTTCACCCCGGCCCACTTTTCTCGCTGCGCCTTCAAGCACCATTAATGGCCGATTTTGAATCCGAATAAACACCCAGCCACCGAGCACAATTAACAGCGCACCTATCAAGCTATTACGAAACAGCGGCGCAAAGTCTTCTTCCTGCAACTCGGATAGCGGCACGCGAATAAGCGAGCCTGGCATGGCATCAATATCCATCCACAAAATATAGCTCTCTTCCCCTAACGCCAAGCGCACTTCTGTGGGCGAACCAAGGGAATCGCTCATTTGCTCGCTCATTAAATCAATACTGGTGGCTTTATCATACTCATCCACGATCGCTTCATCACGGGTATGAACACTCACCCCAAGCTGCTCCAGCAACTTGCGGCGCAATGGCGCCTCTAATGACAATTCTTCGTCATTCAACTGCAAGCTGTCATCCAGCACTACGCTCATTTCATAAGCCAGTATGCGGTTGAACTGCTGCAAGCTCGGCAGCAAAGCGTAATTAAATACCGCGTAATAAGAAAACACTTGGCTGGCGAACAGCAAGGTAAGAAAGAGGAAGATACTTTGAGTACGAGAACTGCGAAGGCGTAAGCGCATGGGGGCACCTAAATGGCTAATAACGGGGTAAGTATAGAGTATGTTTAGGAAAAAGAAGAATACAGAGACGGCCTTTGGCCTGAGATTACAGAAAGAGCAGAAACTAGAACGGTCGCGAGCGACCTTCTAGAAACGAGACCGCTTCGCTGCTATAAGAGCAAAAGCTTTTGCTCTTATAGTTTCTAGCCTCTAGTGAGCGCAGCGAATTCTGTATTCTGCTCCTACACCTCTTTCCCATCCGGAACGAACACATAGCCCAGTCCCCACACCGTTTGAATATAACGTGGGCGGCTTGGGTCTTCTTCTAACATGCGGCGCAGGCGAGAGATCTGAACGTCGATAGAACGCTCCATTGCGGAATATTCACGGCCGCGGGCCATGTTCATTAGCTTGTCGCGCGACATCGGTTCACGGGCGTTGGTCACCAGCGCTTTGAGAACGGCAAATTCACCAGAAGTGAGCGGCATTGGCTCTTCATTGCGGAACATCTCACGCGTGCCAAGGTTAAGGCTAAATTCACCAAATTCAATTAAAGTATCTTCCGAGCTTGGCGCGCCAGGTGCTTCAATAGTCTGACGGCGGAGTACCGCTTTGATTCGAGCCAGCAATTCACGTGGGTTGAATGGTTTTGGCAGGTAATCATCGGCGCCGACTTCTAACCCTACTATACGGTCTACTTCATCACCTTTAGCGGTCAACATTAGGATCGGCAACATGTTGTTGGCACTGCGTAAACGGCGGCAGATAGACAAACCATCTTCGCCCGGTAGCATTAAATCCAACACCATTAAGTGAAAGTTTTCACGGGTTAGCAGGCGGTCCATTTGCTCACTATTTGCCACACTTCGGACTTGGAATCCTTGTTCCGATAAGTAACGCTCTAACAACGAGCGAAGACGCGCGTCATCATCAACCACTAGAATTTTGAAGTTCTCTTGCATGTACCATTACCTGCTAAAGCTAATATGATGGGTAAAATGTAACACTATTTATATAAAAGTCGTTCATAGAATTGTTAGCGTTTATTTCTTTTTAGCCTATTGTGCTGGTTTCGCAACTAATAGTGATGTTTTTTGCCGAGCTTATTGGTATAACAAGTTCATTACGTTAGTCAGCATAAAGATCCAAAGTCGACCTATGAGAACCAACATCATTACCCGTGAAGGCTACGACCGCCTTAAAAAAGAACTCGATTTTCTGTGGCGTGAAGACCGCCCCGAAGTCACCAAGAAAGTGACTTGGGCAGCAAGCCTTGGCGACCGCTCCGAAAACGCTGACTATCAATACAACAAAAAACGCCTGCGCGAGATCGACCGCCGCGTGCGCTACCTGCGTAAGCGCTTAGAGCAAGTGAAAGTGGTCGACTATTCACCCCAACAAGAAGGCAAAGTCTTCTTCGGTGCTTGGGTGGAAATTGAAAACGACGACGGCGATGTAAAAAAATTTCGCATCGTCGGCCCCGATGAGATCTACGGCGGCGTTAAAGACTACATCTCAATAGACTCCCCAATGGCCCGCGCACTGCTTAAAAAAGCAGTCGACGACGAGTTTGTGGTTCGCACACCTGACGGCGAGAAAGAGTGGTTTGTGAATAGTATTGATTACTCGGTTGACGAGTAACCAATACCTCATTCGCCCCAAATAGCACAACGCACCTTGCTAGTAGATCCCGGACATCTCGTTCCTCGATTCCGGGATGATGCTTGCGCAAGGTCCCCCGTAACCTGTCACCTGTCACCTGTCACCTGTCACCAAAATACTCTCTAAGTAAGCGAAGCGCATTCTGTATTCGATTTTTTCGCTCTTTTCCATCACCTCTCGCTCTTCCCCTACTCCTCCAACAAAAACTCATCATCACTGCTCACCACCGCGCCGTGTTTGAGGAAGTTCTTGCCCAAAATCATGCTGAAATGAAAACGCGAACGGTCTTGCAGATTTACTCGCACCACTTGCTCGACATCTCCAAGCTTAACGCGCATTTCAACCACTGGACGTGGCACTGATTTTTCGCCTTTGCGGGCTTTGACGCGCATTTCATCAACCACTTCTCGGGTTAATACTTTTTTATGGCCTAAGTCGTTCTGGTAGGTAAAGCGCACCATTGGTTTGCCGTCTTGCTCAAAGCGCTTGATCTGGGTGGCGTTCATCGAGCTCACATCTGCACCGGTATCCAGTTTAACGGGGAACGTCAGCCCAGCTACCGTAGCATTTTCCACATAGCCGGCACGAAACAGCGGCTCTGCATCGAGTAAATGATCGGCGCGGGTGTTGATCAAGACGTTCTCTTCTAACATCGTTTTACCAATCACAAACTGCGCCTGCTCACCGTCATCACTGGCCAGAGCTTCAAGGGCAAACTGTTGGGGCGCCTTCTCACCTGCCAAGGTTAACTCGCCCTCGACTACTGGGCGTGAACGACCACCAACCGATAAAGTTTTTACAAGGGGTTTGGTTATGCTGTGCTGATCACCTTGGCTATCTAATAAGGTGTAACGCACCTCATCTCGGCCTTTTTTCTCGACAACTTCTAGGCTGGTCACTTTTAACAGCGGCGTTTTGGTCGTGAGCGAAGGCGTCGCCATAATACGATGGCCATCGACACTCAAGAGCTCCTGCGGTGAAATAACGACTGGTGGGTTCTTTTGCATTCTAGCCGCAACACTTTGGTTACTGTCTGTGCCGCTATTGCTGGCATCCAGCATAAAGAACTGACTCAAGCTCTCTTGGCCGACTCGTAGCTGGCTTTTGCTGTCAGAGCGATCAGTCAAATAGACCAACAAATGGCGTGGCTGATCATTATTAAACGTAACGGGCACATACACCAAAGGCCGCTCTTCACCGCTCACTGTTAGCATCCGGTTCAAAGGTAAGTCCATGCTTTCACGCTCACCGTTTCGGCTTAACAGCTCAAATTCAACCTGCTTGGCTTGTTTATCAATTTGAATATTCTCTGCATGCAAATTGCTATAACGGTTGACCAACGAAAAGCTGGCGTTTAACTCGAGTTCACCAATGTTCACACGCTCTTTATCCCCAACAATCTGCGCCTTAGGCTGCTCTTGTAGGTAGTCGTAGCCAGCCATCACCCAAGCATTTTGTTTTAGAAAACTTTTTCCGATTAAAACCGGGGCAGAAAAATGACCTCTATCGGTTAAGTTCACATCGGTTTCAACGGTGTGACCTGCAATGGTTAAAGGCATGCTGACCACCGGTCGATACATAGGTTCATCACTGCTGCGACTGCGGATCACGCTCATGCGAGCCAACGGCCTAGTCACTTTGATCAGCTCATCGGTGTAGGGGTGATGCAAGGTAAAATGCACTACGCCACGAATATCACGTGAAGGAGCCGTATCGAATGGCATTTTCCATTCACTGCCTTCTTCAAGCGCGCCTAAGTCATCGACGATTTGCTTCATCAAAGGCAAGTCTTTCAAGCCTTGGTATTTAGGGTGCGAGCTCTCAACATGAATGTTATCGGCATGAATCGAGGTCGTGTCGGCGCCGGTGTCTATTTTGGCCATAAATGGAATTGTGGATAGCCCTTCGATATCGGAAAAATAGACGTTCTCTAATCGGCCAAGTACCAGTTTGTCATCCAGCGAATAAGCCGGTTGCTGAGTGGTGAAGTCGCTCGCCAGTGCCAGCGGCGGAGCAAATGCGCACATCGTCGTCAGTACAAGAGTTGCGAGTTTTAATTTCATCTTTTTTCCTAATCAATCAATGTCGCAAGGTTTGAGCAGTTATTTTTGTGTAAGTTTCGCCTAGTTAGCTAGCTTTGACACTATTTTTACTTATATTTGTTAACTCTAACAAACAAGTTGGGGGTGAAGTTTTAGGTGATTGTAAAAATCACCATTTGCCCCCATATCAATGCCATGTTTCCAGCGATTCGCGAATGCGGATGTCGCTTAATATAAAAATGAGATCCCACGGATGAGCCAAGCTATCTGCCAAACCATTGCTCAAGAACTCAATGTTCGCCCCGAGCAAGTCAACGCTGCTGTTACCCTGATTGATGACGGTAATACGGTTCCCTTTATCGCCCGTTACCGTAAAGAAGTCACTGGCGGCCTTGATGATACCCAACTACGTACCTTAGACAGTCGCTTGGCTTATCTGCGTGAACTTGGCGATCGTCGCCAAACCATTATTAAGTCGATTGAAGAGCAAGGCAAAATGACGCCTGAACTGGCGGCAGAAATTAATGCCGCAGACAGCAAAACGCGCCTTGAAGATTTGTACCTGCCCTATAAGCCGAAGCGCCGCACCAAAGGGCAAATCGCCATTGAAGCGGGGCTAGAACCCCTCGCCGATACGCTATGGAGTCACCCGCAAACCGAGCCAGAAAGCGAAGCGGCAAAATACCTCAGCGCAGACAAAGGAATAGCCGACAATAAAGCTGCCCTTGATGGCGCTCGCGCTATCATTATGGAGCGCATCGCAGAAGACGCCAACCTACTGGAAAAAGTTCGCGCTTACCTCACTAAACACGCCGAGTTGAGCGCGCGGGTTATCGTAGGCCAAGAGCAAGCAGGCGAGAAATTTAAAGATTATTTTGAACATAACGAAGCGATAAGCCGCATCCCTTCCCACCGCGCTTTAGCGATGCTGCGCGGCCGTAACGAAGGCTTTTTGCAACTGGCCATGAACGCCGATCCTAACCAAGAGGAAGGCGTACGCGGCTCTTACTGTGAAGAGCTGATTGCCAATCACTATGGCATTCACCTAAGCCAAGCCCCAGCGGATGCATGGCGCAAACAAGTGATCAGCTGGGCATGGCGAATTAAAGTGTCGATGCACATGGAAACCGAATTGATGGCAGCGCTAAAAGAGCGCGCTGAAATCGAAGCCATCGACGTATTCGCCACCAACTTAAAAGACTTATTAATGGCGGCGCCAGCTGGCCCTCGCGCCACGCTGGGTCTTGACCCAGGTTTACGTACTGGTTCTAAGATCGCAGTGGTCGACTCAACGGGCAAGGTGCTCGCAACCGAAACCATCTACCCTCACCCTCCGCAAAAGCAGTACGATAAATCGGCTCATGTACTCGAGACGCTGATCAAGCAGTTCAACGTGGATTTGGTGGCCATTGGTAATGGTACCGCTTCACGCGAAACCGACAGTTTTGTCGCCGATGTCATTAAACGCGCCAACCTTAACACGCAAAAAATTATTGTGAGCGAAGCGGGCGCGTCTGTTTACTCCGCGTCGGAGTTAGCGGCCAACGAATTTCCAAATATGGATGTATCACTGCGCGGCGCCGTGTCGATTGCTCGTCGCCTGCAAGACCCACTTGCAGAGCTAGTAAAAATTGACCCGAAAGCCATCGGTGTCGGCCAATACCAGCATGACGTCAGCCAAGGCATGCTAGCAAAACGCCTGGATGCGGTGGTCGAAGACTGTGTAAACGCCGTCGGGGTGGATGTCAATACCGCTTCAGCAGCACTGTTAACACGTGTGGCGGGCCTCTCTACCACAATTGCACAAAACATTGTTCACTACCGCGACGAACACGGCCGTTTTGAAGCGCGTACCACGTTAAAGAAAGTGGCGCGTTTAGGGCCAAAGGCGTTTGAGCAGTGTGCCGGCTTCTTACGTATTATGGATGGTAAAAACCCACTCGATGCCTCTTCTGTTCACCCAGAAGCCTACCCGGTCGTCAAAGCCATTGCAGAGAAGAACAGCAAAAAAGTACAGGGTTTGATCGGTGACAGCGCGTTCTTACAGGGGCTAAAAGCCATTGATTACACTGATGAGACTTTTGGTTTACCAACGGTCACCGATATCATCAAAGAGTTGGACAAGCCGGGCCGAGATCCCCGTCCTGAGTTTAAAACCGCCACCTTTGCCGATGGCGTCAACAAGGTATCTGACTTAGAGATCGGTATGGTACTTGAGGGCGTCGTGTCGAACGTGGCGAACTTCGGTGCGTTTGTCGATATCGGCGTTCACCAAGACGGTTTAGTGCATATTTCTGCCCTAACCGACCGCTATGTTTCTGATCCACGCGAGGTGGTTAAAGCGGGCGATATCGTTAAGGTAAAAGTGATGGAAGTGGACGTGCAGCGTAAACGTATCGCCCTCACCATGCGTTTATCCGACGAGCCAGGCCAAGACAACCGTAGCCAGCGCAGTGGTGGCGAACGCCAGCAACAGAAACCTCGCCAGCAAGCCAACCGACAGCCTCGCCAAGATACCTCAGGTGGCGGCGCGATGGGTGGCGCCTTTGCGGCGGCGTTTGCCAATGCGAAGAAGAAATAAAAGAGTAGATTACAGAGACGGGCTTTGCCCTGAGAGAGTACAGAGCGGTCTCAGGCTCCCTTCTAGAGGCTAGGCCGCTGCGCGACTAGAGACGATAAAAGAAAAGAGCAAAGAAGTGGTGCCTTGGTATGCTTCTTTGCTCTTCTAGTTTCTGGTGAGGGTAGCGAATTCTGTATTCTGTACTCAGCTCTTCCCCACCAACCACTCTTCAAGTTTTGATACATGTCCTTGCAGCGAGAACTCTTGCAAGGCTCGCGCTCTCATCGACGCAGAAATTTCCGCTAATTTGTCACCATCTAACAGCTTTATCAACTTCGCAGCGATAGCTTGTGAGTCGTTGTAGGTAACAAGTAAATCTTCATCAACGAGGATTTCAGGTATCGCGCCGCTATTTGAGCCTACAACTGTTTTTTGAGCCATCATTGCTTCAATAACAGTTAAGCCAAAGGCCTCCTCTTTCGATAACAGACACACGATATTCATCGCCGCCAGCATTCGAGGTGTGTCACTTCTGTAGCCAGAAAAATGCACCCTCGCCTCTAAACCAAGCTGAGACACCTTACCTTGCAACGAACGGACAAAGTTTTCATCTGAGCCTTGAACAGCGGTTAATCCGCCAACAATTAACAAGTGAGCATCATCATGGCCACTTTGTGCAATCAGGTTAAAAGCATCAAGCAGTTGAGCTTGCCCTTTACCTGTATCAATCCTGCCCAGCATTCCGATCACTTTCGCTTCCGTTGGAACACCCAGTTCCGCGCGTATCTGAGCGATATGTTCATCATCTAGGATAGGTTCAACTTCTTTCGTTCCTAACCAAAGTCTAGTGACTTTCTCTGCCGCTATAGGTAAGTTATTGACGTTTCTCTCACGCGTAAAATCACTGATAGAAAAGACGCGTTCCACATGACGATAAATCCATTTGTGATAGATATCTTTCTTACTACTTTTTCCGCCCATATGCTCAGTAAAAAATACTCTACGAGAGTGCAAAGAACCTAACATCGCAGCCAGCAACAGATCTCCTGACTTATGACAATGAATATGCGTTACACCCTGCTGAATAAGCCAGCGATTGATTTTAAGTAGATTGAGTAAAGCGTCTTTCTTAGACGAAAACTCCATCACTTCAAAATTTTGCCCCCGCATTCCTTGCGCGACTTTAGACCCGCCAACGCAAAGCCCCAACACTTTCCAACCTCGCTTTGAAAATTCCGAACCAATTCGAATCGGATACATTTCCAAACCGCCCCAGCCACTAGATAAACAGATATGCAGCATTACCCTTGAAGGTATAGATTTTGAAGACATGGCTTACTCGTTACTCTCAATATGATAATTATCTAAACGCAAAAGTATAATCAAAGCTGGCCTCCCTGATACCCTTCCAACAACGCCTGCCAATCACTTAATTGCCAATGGATCGCCCGTTTGCTCAGTTCTTTATTAAAGGAGCGTAGCAGTCTGTCTAGGTTTTTGGCTTGCCACTCGACGCCGCTTTGTTGCTGGCACTTATCAAAGTCGATGATCCACACTTTGTATTCGCTATCGAGCAAGATGTTGTGGATGTTGAGATCGGTATGATTGACCCCGGCATTGTGCATCAGGCGGATTTGCGCGCCGATGCTGCGATAGATCTCGGCCGATAATGACGAGTCTTGCAAGATGGTTACTAAATCACGGGCGTTGGCTATCTTTTCGCTCAAGATGTCTGCTTGATAACAAAGCGTGCGTTTTTTGGCTCTGGCGGCAATCGGTCTTGGTACGTTCACCCCAGACTCTCGCAGATGCTTTAGCAGCATCAACTCTTGATAGCAGCGGGTGTTCTCCCAACCAGCAAACCAGTAGTGATCTTTAACTAACTTACCAAACAAGCCGCCTCGACGATAATGCCTTAAGGCGGCCGAAATCGTCTCTAACTGCACAAACCATGTCGTGCCTCGCCCTTGGGCGCTGCCGAGTACTTTTCCGGCTTGCTGCCAGTAGTCACCACTGAAGTGCTCGCTGGTTGGCGAGATGATAAGCGCATCGTCATACCAGATGATCTGTTGGTCGGTTTGTCGCGATTGAAACATGGCCGTTGGTAAGTTGGTGGAATGTGAGGGTATTGTACAGAGAAGAGGGGGAGAAAAGAAGAATTCGCTTTGCTCACTAGAGTACAGAGACGGGCTGCGCCCTGAGATTACAGAATGCACTGCGCTTACTAGAAACTATAAGAGCGGGGGGGGGCTTTGGCTTTTTCTCTTATAGTAGCGGAGCGGTCTCGTCTCTAGTAGCGAAGCGATCTAGCCCCAAGAAGCGTAGCGCTCTAGTGCCTATCTCTAGTCGATCTAGAACGCTTACTTCCCTTATTACGTAACGGCTATCACTTCCGACGGGTTATTAGGGGCAACCGAGTGACCATAATGATATTTGATCACGGTGCGGCGGCGCGCCATTTTTCCTTCACTGATAGCGGCATTGAGAACACCAAGTGGCAATTTGAAGCGAATGGTGTAGCCCATGCCTTGTTTTTCGCTGTACGTTTGCAAAGCGATTAACTCGAACAGACGTTCTAGAGTATCTTTGGGGTGTTCGTGATACTCCGTGTTTTGGTCTAACTCATATTCAGGGTGCTCCGACGGGTTCCAGGCGGCGCGTTTTCGACGCTTTTCTTCAAGCGTGGCGCGGCGCTCGGCGCTGGATTTTGTCAGATGAACCGTTGGGGTTACTGGCTCCCGAACTTTGTTATCCCTTGCCGCTTGTTCGGTTTGCAGATTAACTGACGGTGCGATCAGCGGCACGCTGGCGCTGGTCGGGTTCACTATCATAACAAACCTCCTAAGGTGCGAAACAGCCCAACTGCCTATTACAACGGTTAGACAGAGCGCAGTAACCACAACACTATTATTACTACTATTGTAGGTTACCTAACTAGCTTATCGGCACCTAAGCTGTTTTATTTATAGCCAAATTGTACAATTTGCAAACAGAACAGTTCAAGCTCAGTCATAAAAGGGGCGTGAGATGAATCACCAAACGTAAAATGCTCACTCTGTGGGTGAAGGGCTTGCACGTCAGTGGCCACTTTAATTGGCACCAGCCCATCAAGGCGACCATAGAGGCGTAGCAAAGGCATGGTTAAGTGAGCGAGCTCGTCGCGCAAGTCGACATCGGCCAACATTTTAAGCCCCGCGAGCAACGCAGATTGGTGAGGTAAAGGGCGCGCCAACACCGCTTGCTTAAGCTGCTTCACGTCTTGGCGAGCCGAAGGGCTGCCCATCGCTTGAAGCGCCATAAAACGCTCGACCGTGGTTTGAAAATCGTCCACCAGTTGCTCGGTAAAAGCGCTGAGTACATTCGGTTGAATGCCTCGCCAAGGCCTATCAGCGGCGAACTTCGGCGAACTGGCGACAGTAATGAGCTTATTGACTCGATCCGGGTAATTAAGCGCTATATGGGTTGCAATTAAGCCACCGAGTGACCAACCCAGCCAAATGGCTTGCTTCGGCGCCCTAGCAACAATGAGCGCCGCCATCGCGTCCATCTCTTGGCAAGGAAACTCGTTACTGTGGCCATAGCCCGGTAAATCGACAATATGAACGGTAAAGTGCTCGGCCAGCACCGCTTCAACTTGATGCCAAACTGCCCCGTTCATTCCCCAACCATGGAGCAACACTAAGTCTGGGCCTTGGCCTGTGGTTTGCCAATGTAACGTTGCGGTCATGCTCTCTTCCTTTGATACTTTTCTGGTTCAATCCTGCCGGCTACCTGCTCAATAGTATCAAGATAGTGACGAAATGGGAGTACGCTAGGGTTGAATTGGTTAAAACAAACGCTGCATCATGCGTTTCAGGGGCAGTGTCATTTATGTGGTCTGGGTATTGAACTTACCGAGGTCGACAGCCATTGGTGTCCACACTGCTTAACCTTGTTTGAGCCACAGCCTCGCTGCGAATGTTGCGGCTTACCTATGCTAAAGAGCGCGCCCCGCTGCGGACAATGCCTAACTATGCCACCCCCTTGGCATCGACTGTATTGCGTTGGTGACTATCAACCGCCGCTAAGCCACTATATTCATCAAATGAAGTTTGCGCATAAATTTTGGTATGCACGAGATCTAGCCGCGCTGCTCGCGCCGAGTATCGACCAGCCCGCTCCGCTTATCACTTGCGTCCCGCTGCACTGGCGACGGCGAATATATCGGGGTTATAACCAAAGCGACCATTTAGCCAAAGCGTTATGCGCCCGCTTAGCCCCTCGCCCCGTTTACCAAGCGGGACTCTTTAAACGCGTTCGCTCAACCCATGCTCAGCGAGGATTGAGCAAAGCCGAGCGTAAAGTAAACCTACTCAAAGCCTTCAAACTCGCCCAGCAACCAAGTCACACCCATGTCGCAATTGTCGATGATGTGGTGACCACAGGCAGTACCATCCGACAATTATGCCAATTATTACTTGATGTTGGCGTGGAAAAAATCGATATTTACTGCATATGCCGCACTCCAGAACCAAGCGATAAATCGTGACTTGCTCGCCTAAATGGCAAAAACACTGGATCGAATTGGTGACTGGAGTAAAATAAAGCCAATAGTTTACAAAAACACTCAGGTATTAGTCGTGTCGAATTCAATTATCATTACTGAAAATGCTCAAGCTCACTTTTCAAAGCTGCTAGAACAGCAACCTGAAGGCACCAATATCCGTGTCTTTGTGGTAAACCCAGGAACCCCTAACGCAGAATGTGGCGTATCTTACTGCCCACCAGAAGCAGTAGAAGCCAGCGATACCGAATTTACATTTGGGTCTTTGTCTGCCTTTGTTGACGAACTTAGCCTTCCTTTCCTAGAAGATGCCGAGATCGACTACGTAACCGACAAAATGGGTTCTCAACTCACTCTTAAAGCGCCAAACGCGAAAATGAAGAAAGTAGCGGATGATGCCTCACTGATGGAGCGCGTCGATTACGCCATCCAGACTCAAGTGAACCCACAACTAGCCGGCCACGGCGGCCACGTTAGCCTAGTTGAGATCAACGACGATGGCGTTGCTATCGTAGCCTTCGGCGGCGGTTGTAACGGTTGTTCTATGGTCGATGTCACTCTAAAAGAAGGCATCGAGAAAGAGCTGCTTAACCAGTTTGAAGGTGAACTGACCGCGGTACGTGATGCGACAGAGCATGACCGTGGTGAGCACTCGTATTACTAAAAGTGCTAAGTGCTAAGTGCTAAGTGCTAAGTGCTAAGTGCTAGATAAGAGCAAAATAAAAAAGCCAGAGCAATGAAGCGTTGCTCTGGCTTTTTGTTTCTAGTGAGCGCAGCGAATTCTGTATTCTCGCGGACAACGTCCGTTCTGTACTCTTCCCTACCCTCGCACCAAGATTTCATTCCACGGCAGTTCGGCGTCACCGAGCACGATAAAATTTGGGTTCTCGAGTGTTTCGCGTTGGTTGTAAGACAGCGGCTCAAGCTTAGTGTTGAGAATTTTCCCGCCTGCTTCGGTCACGATGCATTGGGTGGCGGCGGTGTCCCATTCACCGGTGGGGCCTAAACGTAGATAGCAGTCAGCGGCACCTTCGGCAACCACGCAGGCTTTGAGCGCTGCAGAGCCAAGGGGCATCATTTCGTAATTCCACTCTGAAGAGAGGCGACTGGTGATGTTATTCAGATCTTGGCGTCGGCTGATGGCCATCGCGATTGAATTACTATCTGGGCCGTGCTTATAAGTTGAGATCGGCACGCTTTCATCGAAACCGGAGATCTTCCACGCACCTTGGTCTTTATAGGCATAATAGGTAACCCCAGAGACAGGGGCATACACTACCCCCATGATTGGCTGATTGTCTTCAACCAGCGCAATGATCGTGGCAAAGTCACCGCTGCGAGCAATGAATTCTTGAGTGCCATCCAGTGGGTCGACCAACCAATAGCGCGGCCACTGTGAGCGCAACGCTAAACTGATGTCGGCGTCTTCTTCCGATAACACCGGGATCTCGGGCGTTAGCGCGCTTAATTGATCGATGATCTGATCATGAGCGGCGATATCCGCACTGGTGACCGGGGTTTCATCGGTTTTGGTGTACTCGTCATATTGGCCGTTTTGATAAATCTCTAGGATCAACTTCCCCGCCGCTCGCGCGATTTGGATGGTCTCTGGGATCAGATAAGAAAAGTCTTGCGCCATCTTATACTCCTTACTCTGCCGCTTGAGCTAAATAGCGTTGCGCTAACACTAATGCGCTGATACTGCGCGCTTCACTAAAATCAAGGTGAGTCAGTAGCTCATCGGCTTGTTGCAGTGGCCAGCGTACCAACTGTAATGGCTCAGGCTCATCACCTTGTAGCGACTCAGGGTAGAGTTCCTGAGCAACAAATAGCGTCATGCGGCTAGAAAAATACGAAGGGGCTAACACCACTTCTTTGAGTGCTACCAACTTATGCGCGCCAAAACCAATCTCTTCTTTAAGCTCACGCTGGGCAGCGTCTAGTGGCGTTTCTCCTGGGTCTATCAATCCTTTTGGGAAGCCGAGCTCATATCGCTCTGTACCTGCTGCGTACTCTCGTACCAGTAATAAATCACCCTGCTCGGTCACTGGCACCACCAACACGGCATGACGGCCGCTCGGTTTCATCCTTTCATAGGTACGCTCTTCGCCGTTCGAAAAACGTAAATCTAACGCCTCTATAGTAAACAGTTTAGATTGAGCTACCGCTTTTGTAGCCAAAATTTCAGGCTTTTTTTGCTTTGCCATGCTTGCTCCATCTTATCGCTTAAGTAGCTATTTAGTTTGCATGTGATATTCATCCATCACATCGACTAAGTTATCTAATGAAAAGCCTCGATACACAATCTTGTACCCGTTCAAATTTAATTTTTTCAATAAACTATGCGACTTTTCAATCAGTTTCGCTTCGCTATACCGCTTTTGTCTGCGTTTAACTTCGGCAATCAGTATTTCCTTGTCGAGGTCATTGATGGCTACAATGTCTATCTCATTGTGCCCCTTTGCATCCCAATAGCCACCGATGCGGCCAAATTGTTTTGATTCGACAAGAATAGCTTTGAACAGAGACTCTAATTCAAGACCGGAATAAACCTCAAAATCACGCTCTATATGTCGCCTTATATATTCATAGTTTTCCATCTCAACGGCACTTCTGTTCGAATGAATAAACCGAAACCAAAAATTAAGAAATGGGTCTGAAATAGCATATCGAACGTCCCTCGACGTCTCTTTTGAGCTGATAGGACGCATTTTGGTGATCACATTAAAGATGTCATCCAGTTTTTCTAAATAGACACCCACACTTATATTGAGGAAGTTTTCTATGCGAGATCGACTTGTATGGCCTTTGGAAATGGCACCCAAGATATCAAAGTAAACCCGATGCTCAGAACCAAAATCTTCAACTAGGCGGTGAGTTCCTTCTCTGGTTAGAGGGGAGAACTCAGAGATCACTGACTCAAATAAAGGAACGTTGTCTGAAGAGAACCGAATTAACCACTCTAGATACTTCGGGATCCCACCAGACAAGCACCACCAAGTAAGTAAATTTTCAGCGTTAAACTGGTGATTATCACGCATGGCCGCAGCAATATAGGAAGGCTGAAGAGGCTGAATTTGAAAAAATCGGTCGTCACGATTAAAGAGCGGTTCGTCTTTTCCTTTAAATATTCTCGTCATCATACTATAAAGCGAACCGCAACAAACAAGATGCAGCATTGCCTCTCGCTTGTTGGTATCCCATAGATTTTGGATGTCAGAGAAGAGGCTCGGGTTGACGATGTCAATGTCTTGAAATTCATCAATAACAACGGTTAATGGCTGTGTTTTGGCATAATCGAGCAGAAAATCAATGATCTCTCTAAGCGATTGTGGCTGGAAGAACTTAACCCCTAACTTGTCACTGATGATATCGGTAAACTCAGCTACGAGCGAACTCTCATTTTTCCGGCTAACAAACAAATACAAGAACTGGCCATCGCCTTTATCAAAAGCTTCATTAATCAACCGAGTTTTGCCTACGCGTCTCCGCCCCACCATTACGCTGAGTTGGCCTTTGGTCTTTATTATGTTCTTAGAAATGACTCTTAAAGCAGCAAGCTCTTTTTTTCGGTTGTAAAACTTATGCATTTTTCCATCCTAGCCCTTTAATGTCATCGTTAGCTTAAATCGCCAGCACAGCGAGTGTCAAACAAGTTACTGTAAGTTTTATGACAGTAATTAAAATAGCGTTATCTTGAAACGCAAATTCATGACGAAGTGGTTGCTAAAGAGACAATGCGTTGGACTCTGAACTTACCGAGTAATAAAACGCCCTAGCTAAGTATTTACCTCATCTAGGGCGAAATAAAACGGTAAGTTTACGAAATTATAGCCGACCGGCGTAATTTAGTTTGTACTGCCCTTGGTTGTTCGGCGAACCCAACCACTGCAACTGACCTGCCATCGTTTGAGGGAAAGTCGCGCCTGGTTTAAACCAACCATCGGCACGATAGCGAAAATCAGGCGATAAGCTCGCTTCAAACTCACTGCTCACATGGTCACTCTGCTGGCCGCCTTTAGCAATCAGTTGGCTGTCTTGGCAGGTGATGTCACTGATGAGCGGACCAAACTCTAACGTCCCTAGCGGCGAGCTCACTTGGCTTGGATTCCAAACCACGCTACCTGTTGCGCTCTTACACCAAGGCGCAGCGTATTCGACTTGCTTGATGGCCAGTTCCAATTGGCCGCTAACGGTAAGTGGCACTGGCAGTTTTGCGTAACTTAACGCATTTTCCGCAGGCATCGACGCGAGAATGTTTTCGCCATAAAAACCCGATAGCCCCACCCCAACGTTACCTTTACCGGTTAACTTAATGCTGCTATCTCGGCCAAAGCGCAGCTGATATTCCAGTTTCGCTTTCACCAGTTGGCTAGGCTGAAACGCCCAACTCAACTGACCATAACTGCGGTCTTGCCACTGCACGTTATGGACGCTGCCTTGCCAGATGGTGCCTTGAACGCCCGCTATGCTTAAGCCGCGCACTTTGGGCATCTGATCAACCAGTAAGCCCGCGGGAAAGTGGGCGATTAAGCTGACCAACAACACCAATAAAAAAACCGAAATGTATCCAATAATGCGTTTCAACAGACTAACTCCGCTCTCATTTATTCGCCTCGCTTCAGCTGCAGCCGGTTGACTTCTACCAGACCAAGCGTTTCTGTACGGTTAATATCGAGAAACTCAACCTCAATACCTTGCTGGGCTTTAATGTAAGCCAGCCAGTTCACCAGTTGATTAAAGGGAACGGGCTGAATCCAAACTTGTAAGCTCTCTCCACGGGGCTGCATGCGGATAAGCTCCACTTTAAAGCGCCCGGTGGTTGACGACACTACCTGGTTTAACGGCTGAGCAGACGGTTGGGCTGTGCCCCCTGTCGTACCGCGCAACGCGGTAATGCTATTGGCTGAGTTTTTCACCCAAGTTAACAGCTGCTTTTCACTGTTAATCCGCGCTCGCGCATCTTCTGCTCGCTGATCCAGCGGCGCCACCACGCCCCAATAGAGCGCGCCAAACAGCATCAAAATTGAGCAGCCCAGCACTAAGCGCTGCTCACGCTGCGAGATAGAGTGCCACCAAGCGATAACTTGATTCATGGTTTTCTCCTGATCACGTAGCTACCAAAGACTTCTTTGCCATTGCGGTTAAGCTGGCCTTGCTCCACCTCGAACTGCTCGCTTAACTCGCTGCGAACCGCTTCAAAAGATTGGAAATCATCAGCTTTGGCTTGAATACGAATTTCACCCCGTGCGCCATCGTATTTCACGCTGACCACGTCCATAGACTTCACTTTCGCCAAAGACTGTGGCAATTGCGCCAACCAAACCAGTAAGGAGTCGTGACTGCCTTGGCCAGACAAACGTGACGCTTCGTCGTTCATTTGTCTTTTGAGGTAACTTATCGTTGGGATCTTACGTTTATTGGGGAAGATCTGTTTAAAAATACGCTCGCTTTCAGCGCGATATTGCGCCGCTTGCGCTTCATAGCTTTGTACTTGTAGCCAATTTTGCGCCACCATCACCACCAGCAAGAACACCGCCGCCACGGCGGCTTTCTGCCAGACTTTCCAGTGCTTTAACCAAGAAGAGGTCGGTTTAAATTCCCCTGTGAGCAGGTTGGCCTTGCTGTCCAATGCCCCTTTAGTGAGCATCGCCATCACCAGCTCAGGCTCGCCAAGCTGCCAGTTTCCACTCAGCTGCTCATGCTCTGCGGGAAGCGGAGTAAAGGCGGTAATGGTCACTTGTGACGTAACTGGCTCATCTTCATCACTATCGTGGCTGGCAACGGGTTGCGGCAACGCACTTGCCCAGCTGTGGTCATCTAACACAGCCAGCCAGTCGGCCTCTAATGAGAAACCTTGATACGCTTGAGTGCGAAACAGCCACTGTTCGCCCAACTGCAACGCCGAAATTTGATTATCCAATAAAGGTAGGGCTAAGCAGTCAGGGAGCACTTGTTTCACCATTAGCCCGTGCAGCTTAAACTTGGCCAACCAGTCGCTTAAATAGGCCTTATTCAGTGCGACGATCGAGGCTTGCCCTGCTGATTTGTCTAGCACGCTAAAGTGCAGCTCATCGACATCTTGCGCCACATCGTCTTCGACCAAAAATGGCAACATGGCGCCAAGTTGACGCGACGCGCCCGCGGGAACCTCAATTTGCTTGAGTAACACATGGCTACTTGGCAACAATAAAATGGTTGGACGCTGCTTGGCGTAATCACTTAGTTGCGACAGCTGCTCGGCATCTTGCAGCTCGCCGCTGGCGATCACTTCTTGTTGGCTCGCAGACCAGACTAACCATTGAATTGGCTCGTTTGCTTGACTACTTAGTCTGACGGTCAGAAACTCGCTCACTCATTCCTCCAAAACGGCGACGGACAACCGTCGCTTGCTTTTTATCCTTGCTATAAAGCAGGCTACGCAGCCTTACTCTCGATTGTTCCACTAAGATCTGCGCATCAACTTCAAAATAGTGACTGTCTACCGACAGATAATTTCTTGCTTGGGTCTGGGCTTTTTTATCCACCGAAGCGATCACCGCTTCAGAGAGGAAATCGTCCACACTCTGCCAGCCATCGTATTGGCGATTGTTAATCAACTCTTTGGCGTTTTGCTCACTCAAATAAGGCTGAAATAACGCCACCAAAATGGCAGACTGCTCTTCTCCAATGGTATTCACGTTCAGCTTCCACTCCTGGCTTGGCAAAGCGCACAGCAGTGGCGCCATTTTTTGCATGACCTCGCCCGTCACTTGATTCACCGCTCTAAACTCACTGCTGTCTGCCATGAGGCTATTCGGCGCGAGATATGGTGGCTGCATGCCTTCATACGTGCTGTCTTCGACGCCCGAATTAGATTGCACGCTGGTGTTGCTGTCGACAAATTCCCAGCTCGAATCAGCAATCACTTCTGCAAGATACGGCTCCACGCCTTGCTGCTCAAGCATAGAGCGCAATACTTTAACCAAAAATGGGCTCTGGCTATCAGCGCCATTGTTTTTTACGCTCGCGAGCACATTAAGATTAAAGCAGGCTTGCTTATCAACCACTTTACCTATTGCATCACCGTAATCGAGTGGGTATTGCTGCTCTTCAATCGCCCATGGCTGGCTTAAATTAATGGTGTCGTTATCTTTATAGCTCTGCTCGATGCCAACTTTCGCCAAAGCTTCCACCCCCACGCTATACCAATAGGCTTGCTGATGATTAAGCTGACTGGTGGCACGCTTAAAGTTGGTAAACAGCCGCTCAGACATACTGGCGGCGATGGCGGTCATCACAGCCAATAGCAGCAACACCACGATCAGCGCCACTCCAGACTGCTTTGCTCGGGCGGCTTTTCGCCTCACTACGGCCATCTAACTGCCCCCCGCTTCAGCGCTGTCGTCACTGGTGCTGTCTTGAAGCTCACCCGCGACGGTTAAATAGATGCGCTCAACGTCACCATAATCTTTGAGGGTTAACACCATCGACACCGCGCCCGGTAACTGCTTAGGCTTGTTCCACTCTTTAACCCAGGCACTACCATCAAAGAAGGTCATACTCATCGATTCAACCTGACTAAGCACCGGCCTTGAAAGCGGCTTCTGACCCGCTGGCGTATCACTATAGCGCCACCAGACTCTTTCTAATTTTTCATTGCGAATTCGATAACCGACTTTGGTCACTTCGCCGCGCGGGAAGATCTGCTGAGGGTTTTGCCAACCCAAGCGAGAGAAAATCACCCCTTTGCCATCGGAGTCCAATAGGTAGTCATCGTATTGCAGCAGTTTGTCGCTCGGCGCGTCGCCACCACTACGGGTTTTGCGTAGCGCCATTTGGCGAAAATCGTTATCCATAAACACCAGCGCTCGTTGCAGCTCCTGCAGGCGAGCGGTTTTCTCTAATGACTGGGCATTGCTCAGTTGAACCTGATTGACCACTTGATAAGCCGCTAAACTCAAGCTGGCAAATACCGTGATCGCCACCAACACCTCGATGAGGGTAAAACCTTGCGCGAACTTACGGTGAGACATAGCTGCGCACCGTTACTAACGTAGTGTTATAGGTTTTGTCTTTGCCAACCGAGACATCGACCGCGCTAATGATCCCCATGCCGGTTTTAATCGGTTTCACTTGCCAGTACCAAGTTTGCCCGGCCATTTCGCTATGGCCTTTTTTGACCGATTTCGGCGCTTTACCCAGCATCACTTTGGCCATTTGATTATCCACCACCATCGCCGCGAAGGTTTTTTCTTCCAAATAACCTAAGGTATTAATGTGCTGACTCACCGAGCGCACCACGCTGATGGCAGCGGTAGCAAAGATCGCCAGCGCCACCAATACTTCGATCAATGTCATCCCGCGCTGACGCGTCGGGGCACAACTACGGGGACGATTAGCGATCATCACTGTCATCCTCGTCTAAACTCTCTCCCGGTCGGCGCAGGGAAATCAGCCCAGCCTCTGAGACTTTGACTCGCCAACCATCTTTGTCTTCGTCACCAACATTAGGGAAAAATGACAACACAAACGGGGTCATTTCCCCACTCGATAGCACCATCACTTGCGGTGGCGGCAACTTCTTTTCTTTCTCTTCATCGGCAAACATATCATCGTCGAACAGGCTGCCCGGCTCAAAGAGACGATCATCTTTGGCCCACGCTTTGTCGCCAATCCGCAGCGTCAGCGCCATCTCTGGCTCTAACTCCACTTCGCTGTAGGTCGGGTTATCGTCAATTTTTTTCCAGCCATCAAGGCTCAAATACATAAAGTGATATCGCCCCTTCACCTCGTCAGCCCATAGGCCATAGTCTTGGCCATTGAGCACAGCGTCTTCGTTGAGCAGTTGCAGACGCTGATAAAGACGACTGGCTTGCTCATTGGCGATATCTTGTTTGCTTTCTGGCAGGCTCACGATCACCGCTACCGCACTCAACGAGAGCAGTACCAGTACCAACATGATTTCAATGAGGGTAAAACCCTTTTGCGATAATCGCATAACCTGCCCGATAACGCTCCGAACCACGGAGCGTTAATCGTTTATTGGAAGTCCTGCATATTCCAGTTGCCGATGTCTGCTTTCACGCCTTCACCGCCTTCTTGACCATCCGCGCCAAGGGTAAAGATATCAATGTTGCCGTTATCACCCGGGCTTAGGTATTGGTACTCATTGCCCCATGGGTCATTCGGCAGACGCTTAATGTAGCCACCATCACGGTAGTTACGCGGCTCTGGGCTCGCTGATGGCTTAGACACTAACGCATCTAGACCTTGGTCTGTGGTTGGGTAAACGCTGTTATCCAACTTATACATGTCCAATGCGTTCTCTAACGCCACAATGTCGGTGATCGCTTTTTGCTGATCGGCTTTCTCTTTGTTGCCTAATAAGTTAGGCACCACAAAGCTTGCCAAAATCCCCAAAATAACCACAACGACCATCACTTCCAGTAGGGTAAAGCCAGACTGTTTTTTATTAGTTTTGTTAACCATTTTTCCTCCAAACGAAAAGCAACGCGTTTTGAAACTGTGCGGTGCTGAAAAAACTTAAATAGAAATGAGAAGTACGAAATACGAAGTTCTAAGTTCTTATATCTTAGCTTTTAGCTCTTGTCTCCTACTTCGCTTTTCGTACTTCGCCTTTAGCACTTCAAAATCACCTCTTACTATTCCCCGACACCAAGTTATTCAACTCAAGCAGCGGCATCAAGGTGGCGACGACAATAAACAGCACCACGCCGGCCATGCAGACGATCAGTAAAGGTTCAAAAATACCAAGCGCCATGTTAACCAAAGACTCAAAATCGCGGTCTTGGTTGTCGGCAGCGCGGGTGAGCATCTGCTCGAGTTCGCCACTCTGTTCGCCACTGGCGATCATGTGCAGCATCATAGGTGGGAACAATTTGGTTTGTTCGAGCGATTTTCGCAGGCTGGCGCCCTCGCGTACTTTTTCAGCCGCCACCAGCACTTGCTCTTTGACGTACTGGTTGCTCATCACATCCGCCGCCACTTTCATGCCGTCGAGCAATGGAATGGCGCTTGAGGTACAAATCGACAAGGTGCGGGCGAATCGAGAGGTGTTAAGGCCACGTGCGACTTTACCAATAACGGGCAAAGTGAGTATTCGCTTATCCCACGCTAGGCGAAAACCTGGCCTACGCAAGGCGACCTTCAGCATGACGAATAAGGCGACGATCGCCATTACTACCACCACGCCCCAGTTTTGCACAAAATTACTCGCGAGCAATAGAAACTCGGTTGAGGCGGGCAGCTTTTGGCCCATTTGGACAAACTGGTCGACAATCTTAGGCACCACGGTGGCCAGCAAAAATGCCACCACACTGATGGCGATTAATGTCAGCATAACCGGGTAAATCATCGCCTGTTGTAGCTTGGCTCGCATCTGTTGGCGATTTTCAGCGTAGTCGGCCAAACGGTCGAGTACCTTATCTAAATGCCCCGACTTCTCGCCCGCCGCTACCATGGCGCGGAATAAATCATCGAAGACATGCGGATAATCACCAAGGCTATCCGATAGGGTGTAGCCTTCAACCACCCGAGAGCGTACACCAACTAACATAGATCGAATACGCGGTTTTTCGGTTTGCTCAGCAACGGCTTTTAAACACTCTTCAAGCGGCATGCCAGCTTGTACTAAGGTAGAGAGCTGACGGGTGATCAGCGCTAACTCATTGGTGCTAATACCACGTTGAAAAGTAAAACCCGAGGCACTGGCTTTGGCGGCTTTGGCTTTGGTTTCCACCACTTCAACCGGGATCAGCCCTTGCTCTTTCAGCTTTTGCCTGACTTGGCGGGCGTTATCGCCCTCGATGACGCCTTTTTTCTGTTTGCCTTTGGCGTTTAATGCCTTGTATTCAAATGCTGCCATTATGCTTCCTTGGTCACCCGCATCACTTCTTCAAGTGTGGTGACACCTTGGCGCACTTTGCTCAGACCATCATCGCGGATACTTGGCGTGTTTCGGCGCACGTGTTTCTCGATTGCCTGTTCGCCATGCTCGCCATGGATGAGTTCTTGAACGCTGTCGTCAATCACCAACAGCTCATGGATCCCGGTTCGGCCGCGGTAGCCTTTGTAATTACACGCTTCACAGCCGCACGCTTTATACAGAGTGACGGTTTCGCTTTCGCTGGCATCCAGCAGTTTTTTCTGCTCGTTATCGGCGCTAAATGGCTGCTTACAGTCGGCGCACAAGGTACGCACCAAGCGCTGGGCGAGTACGCCAAGCAGCGACGAGGAGATCAAAAATGGCTCGATCCCCATATCGCGTAAACGGGTGATCGCCCCCACGGCGGTATTGGTGTGCAAGGTCGACATCACTAAGTGGCCCGTCAACGAGGCTTGCACCGCAATTTGCGCGGTTTCTAGGTCACGAATTTCGCCGACCATCACCACATCCGGGTCTTGACGCAAAATCGCACGCAAGCCACGGGCAAAGGTCATGTCGACTTTCGGGTTCACTTGGGTTTGGCCAATGCCGTCGATATCAAATTCGATCGGGTCTTCCACCGTCAAAATGTTGCTTTCGGTGCTATTGAGCTCCTGAAGGCCTGCATATAGGGTGGTCGATTTACCCGAGCCGGTCGGACCGGTCACCAAGATGATGCCGTGTGGCCTTTTGATCAATGTTTGGAAACTGGTGTGATTGCTCGGTGTCATCCCCAGACTATACAGATCAAGACGAGTGGCATTTTTGTCTAAAAGACGCATTACCACGCGCTCACCGTGAGAAGATGGCATGGTCGAAACTCGCACATCCACCGCGCGGCCGCCGATACGCAAAGAAATACGCCCATCTTGTGGCACGCGTTTTTCCGCAATATCTAACTTCGCCATCACCTTCACCCGCGATACCAGAAGCGGGGCTAGCTTTCGGCTTGGGGCCAACACTTCGCGCAGCACACCATCGACCCTAAAACGGATCGAGAGCGCTTTTTCAAAGGTTTCGATGTGGATATCCGAGGCGCCTTCTTTGATCGCTTCACCGAGCATGGCGTTGATCAATTTGATGATCGGCGCATCGTCTTCAGATTCTAATAAGTCTTCGTTTTGTGGCAGCTCTTCCGCGAGGGAGAAAAAGTCGTCGTTGTCGGCGCCAATGTCTTCCATCAATTGACGCGCTTCAGACGAGTCGCGCTGATAAAGCTCGGTGAGCTTAGCATCAAACGCATCGGAGCTAAGCTCGACCGGATGAAAGGCGCCTTGGCTAACACGGCGCACTTCGGTCAGCGTGGCTAGGTTTAGCGGCGCGACATAATACAACTTGGGCATCTGCTCGGCTTGCTCTGGGCTCTCCATCGCCACTTTGTGACGATTAGCAAAGGCAAAGGGCAGCCGAATATAACTGCCAGACACCACTAAAACATCTGCCATTACTTGGCCTCCAGCTGCTCGATAAAGGCTTGGATCTCCGCAGGGTGTTGAATGTCATCACCAAACTTCGGCAACACCGGAATGTTAGAGTTATCCATCAACTTCAAGCCCTGGTCAGCTTTGTAGAGCTGCTCGGCGCGAATGTAGTTGTATTTACGCTGGCTGATCCCATCGGCGGTCACGCCATCGCGAATAATGGTTGGCTTAATAAACACCATCAGGTTTTTCTTTTCAACCTGAGTACTGGTGGACTTAAACAGATGCCCCAGCACAGGAATATCACCTAACAGTGGGACTTTGGACTCACTCTCAAGGGCACGCTCGTCAATCAGGCCGCCTAATACCAACATCTGGCCATCTTGTACCATCACCGAGGTATTGAGCTGACGCTTGGCAAAACGTACATCAACCGCACCTTGAGGACCAAGTACGTTTGAGACTTCCTGTTCGATAACCAACTGAACCGAATCACCTTCATTGATCTGCGGCACCACTTTAAGTTTAATACCCACCTCCTTACGCTCGACGGTTTGGAATGGGTTGCTGTTGCTTGAGCTCGCGGTAGAACCAGTGATCACGGGCACTTCTTCACCGACAATGAAAGAGGCTTCGCCGTTATCCATCACAGTAATGCTCGGTGAGGAAAGAATGTTGGAGTTGGAGTCGCTGGCGACGGCGCTGATCAATGCGGTCCAGTCACCCATCATGACGCTCACTGCTGCGCCTTTGACTCCGCCTAGAGCCGTCGCAAGGGCACTATAATCGCCTTTTTCAGTAATCTCTCGTGTCTTATATGCGCCAGCAGTACTGTCCCAATAAGTTTCTTCTTTAGTCGTGTCTTTGGCTTTCTCTAACCCCACCATCACACCACCGATTGGCGCACCAGTGTTGGAGTATTGGATCACCGCTCCCGTACTCATATTCCCCCACTGAACACCCAAATTCGCGCCATCGCCTTCGGCCATTTCGACGATCATCGCTTCAATCAAGACTTGGGCACGGCGAATGTCTAACTGGGCAATCACCTCTTCAAGGGCGCGCATGATATCTGGCGGCGCGGTCAAGACTAAGGCGTTGGTGCCAGTGTGCGCCGAGATCATCACTTCACCGCGTTTTTGCGAGGAGGATTTGCTGCCGCTCTGCTTTTCGGCTTGCAGGTTCTCAGACACCCCTTTTAGCACATCGACCATATCTTCTGCTTTGGCGTATTTTAGGTACACCACGCGGTTATTGCCTTTTGATGCCATTTCAACATCAAGCTGCTCGATGAGCTTTTTAAGGCGCTTACGCACTTGTGGGTCGCCCGAGATCAACACCGAGTTGGTGCGGTCATCGGCCACTAATTTAGGCTGCAAGAAAGCTGGGACGTTTTTGGCGTCAGATTTATTCAGCGCTTCAACGATGCGCACCATTTCAGCGGCAGAGGCATTGCGTAGCTCCACCACTTCGATCTCTTTGTCACCGGCGCGGTCAACACGCTCGATGATCTCTGCTAAGCGATTCACGACCGCGGCGCGGCCAGTGATCAAGATAATATTGGCAGGGTCGTAGTGCACTACGTTACCCGCGCCCGCATTATCGTTAAGCTGGCGCAGCAAAGGAGAAAGCTCACGTACCGACACGTTACGCACCGCAACAACACGGGTGATCACCGCATCGCCTTCCACCCGCGACTCATTGCCCACCACCGGGATCGCGGCGGTTTTGGCGTCTTTATCACGAATGATCTTTAATACACCGTTCTCCATTTCAACCGCTGCAAAGCCGTACACTTCTAAAACATTGAGGAAAAAGTGGTAGTACTGCTCTTCATTTAGAACGTCGTAACTGCGTACGTCTATCGTCCCGCGAATAGCTGGGTCGACAATGATGGTCTTTTCTAAGTTTCGCCCGACAATAGTAATAAACTCTTTAATGTCGGTGCCTTTAAAGCTGGCACTAAATTCGCTTGCCATTAATGGCGAGCAAAGTAAGCTTCCTGCCAACAGCAATGTACCTTTGCTAAATCCTACGCTTTTGTTAAAGCGACTATTTTTGCTAAACCAACGCTTCACACGCTACTCCTGATGCGCCCATGATGATTGTGATCATCGAGGTTAAAATCCAATAAAGATGTCATGCTGCTGACCATTTCGCTCAACGGTTAAATTTAACTCGGTTAAGTCTGAAATCGATTTCCATAACTTGCCCATTGCAGCAGGATCACTTAAATCTTCGCCATTAATATGGGTGGCGATGTCCCCTTGTTTCAAACCCACAGAATCAAACAGTTCACGGTTTTTGCCCGGGCCAACCCGGTAGCCCATCACTTTGCCGTCTTTTCTTACCTGAGAAAGGCGAATGTATTGCATGATTTTTTGTGGGTTTTCCGTGATCTCACGGCGAATCTGCTCTAATTGGCCCGCAGTTGGGCCGGCTTTGTTGCTTGACGAGTTCGCCGCGACTTGTCGTTGCGGCTGAGTTTGAGAAAGCTTGCTGTATTTCACGCCTTCTAACATCAAGGTTTCGTCCTGACCTTGGTTTTCAATAATAACCCTATCTATCAGTACGCTTTTTAAGATAGCTCGGGTGCCCTCAATGGTTTCACCAATACCATAAGTCGCTTGCTTACCACGATTGGCAATCACCGCTAAGCTGTTTTCACTCACCGAACTCGATACCGCCCCAACTAACACTAAGTTCAAACGTGTTTTTGGCGCATCCACCACCTTCGCAGCAACGGGCTTAGCGACCGTTTGCTGGGAGTAACGACCAAATAGGTGCGCGTCTAACAAACGGCTCACCGCTTGCTGCTGACCTTGATTAGGATTCGATGAATGGGTGTTATTTGTAGTATGAATAGGTGTCCAACGCGTGACTTGCTGTTTATCGTATGCAACCCCCCACACCATTTGGCCAACGAGCCACGCTGACGCAGCAATTAGCACTAATGTAAGGTATACGCTGAGCTTGCCCTGAGCGGCATTGAATAACGCGATGGTTTTGTTCACGGCGCTATTGAGTTGGAATTTATGCACCATTTGAGAAGGCATTCGCGGCGCTCCCTGTCCCCAAAAAAATAATTCTAGCAAAAAAATAAGGTCGCTAGCCTACATAAAGGCTAACGCAATGTCATATTAAATCATTATTATTAAATGATAAGCGGGCTCTGTGCCTCATTATGCAGCCAATCATCCAGCTAATGAATGAGTTGAAAACTGACTCTTTCGTCACCATTGTTTATTTCAGCATCGAAGTCAATCATTAGAGGGCTGATTTTACTATGAGTTCAAATAGTATGGCAGTAAGGCTGGATAAATGGCTATGGGCTGCTCGTTTTTATAAAACCCGCTCAATCGCACGAAATATGGTTGATGGCGGCAAAGTCCATTATAATGGTCAACGTTCTAAACCAAGTAAAGCCGTCGAGCTTGGCGCGACCGTCAAACTGCGACAAGGCAATGAAGAAAAAATAGTGGTGATCGAGAAAATTTCCGATCAGCGCCGTGGGGCCCCTGAAGCGCAAACTCTGTATCGTGAAACTGATGAGAGTATCGCCAAGCGCGAAGAAAATGCTCAAAAGCATCGTCTCAACGCATTGCACAGCCCAAGCCCAGAGCGACGCCCAGATAAAAAACAGCGTCGTAACATTATTAAATTTAAACACCAATAAGCCGGAGCTTATCGCATGGCAAACAATCTTTTGCACCGCTACCTTTTTGATGACCTATCAGTTCGTGGCGAGTTGGTACAACTGGATGACACCTACCAACACATTATTTCTAGCAAGGAATACCCAGCGCCAGTACAAAAGCTGCTGGGCGAGCTGTTGGTCGCTACCACACTATTAACTGCCACTCTTAAGTTCGAAGGTTCAATTACCTTGCAACTGCAAGGCGACGGCCCGGTATCACTGGCGGTGATCAACGGCGACCACGACCAAAAAGTACGTGGTGTCGCTCGCTGGGAAGGCGACATCGCCGATGACGCTGACTTGCACCAATTAATGGGTCAAGGTCACTTAGTGATCACCATTGCACCAAATAAAGGTGAACGCTACCAAGGCGTGGTTGGCCTTGAAGGTGACACCTTGGCAAAAGTACTGGAAAGCTACTTTGAACGCTCAGAGCAACTTAAGACTCGCCTTTGGTTCCGCATTGGCAAACTTGAAGGCAAACCACATGCTGCCGGTATGCTGCTGCAAGTGATGCCTGATGGCACAGGTACGCCCGATGACTTTGAACACCTTGAGCAACTCACCGACACGGTGAAAAACGAAGAGTTATTCGGCCTAGAGGCAAATGACGTACTGTACCGTCTATATAACCAAGAAACCGTGCAGCTATTTGAAGCGCAACCTGTTGAGTTTCATTGTGGCTGTTCTCGCGAGCGCAGCGGCGCCGCTATCATCACTGTTGCCCGTGAAGAAATAAACGACATTTTGGCTTCTGAAGGATCCGTTTCTTTACATTGTGATTACTGCGGCACGCGATATTCGTTCGACGAAGGCGACGTCGCAGCCTTGTTCGCGCAAGCTAATCAAGGCAACGACACGGTTCATTAATCCACCAAAATTAATAAGCCAGCCGTATTAATCTCAAAGCCAGCATAACGCTGGCTTTTTCATTCCTTTTCCCCACCAAATCACAGACTTATCAATAACAACCGGCCCTTTCTCTTTTCTAAATCGCTCATTCTCTTGATCTGGCGCAAAGGTTTGCATCGAGTATAAAATGGTCAGGTGAATTTTGTGAAGCGGATATTAAAACCATAAAAATTACGGCAGGAATATTTGATGCATATCCCTGTTTTATCTCAGTCCTGTTGCTAGCATGGTGAACAGATTAAAATAATTTATTACAAAAGTTATTACAAAATCCCTACAAAAATATCCTACAAGGAGCACCTATGACCGTTATGGAACATACAAAGGCTGCACAACTAGATCTAACAAAATACGGATTAACTGGCGTAACCGAGGTTGTACGCAACCCAAGCTACGAGCAACTCTTTGAAGAAGAGACGCGTCCAGAGCTCGAAGGCTACGAGAGAGGTGTTGTTACCGA
>Ga0209272_10000471_pt1 | contig 33184 bp, 29 predicted proteins | sample tdDd002_FD_187125 | JGI IMG/M metagenome (GOLD analysis project Ga0209272, IMG submission 187125) | Marine sediment microbial communities from the Atlantic coast under amendment with organic carbon and nitrate - tdDd00.2 (SPAdes)... | ecosystem: Environmental > Aquatic > Marine > Coastal >... | reverse complement strand
AGTATACGTCTGAATTGGTTGCGACCATAGAAAAGTACAACTTTGAGAAAATGATGGATCTTTTGCTTCAAATGGAGTCAGAATTGACGGAGAAGAATTGGGGGGATTACAGTGACCGATAAACGATATATGCAAACCATTTTAATTGTTGATGATGCACCTCAGAATATTTCTGTATTAGGCTCTCTTTTAAAGGATGATTATAATCTACGCGTAGCAAACGATGGATCAAAAGCACTTGAGATTATATTCTCTAATAATCCTCCTGATATTGTGTTGCTTGATATTATTATGCCAGGCGTTAATGGATATGAAGTGTGCAAAAGAATGAAATCAAATCCTACAACGATACACATTCCAGTGATCTTTATTACATCTAAAAACTCTGAAGTTGATGAGGTTAAAGGTTTTGAAATGGGGGCAGTGGACTACATCACAAAGCCTTTTTCCAGCATTGTAGTCAGAGCGCGCGTAAAAACGCATGCTGAATTGAAAAAATATCGAGACATATTAGAGAATCAATCCAATATTGATGGTTTAACTGGTATCGCGAATAGAAGAAGATTTAATGAATATTCTGAAGACCTCCTGAGTAGTGGCATGTTCACCGGAAAGTCAATTTCAGTTATAATGATGGATATTGATTATTTCAAAAAGTATAATGATACATATGGCCATTACAATGGAGACCTATGCTTGCAAAAAGTAGCAGGAGCCCTATCAGAAATCTTGGTAAAAGGAAAAGGTCTATTGGCAAGGTATGGCGGTGAAGAGTTTGTCTGTATATTACCAAGTGTTTCAAAGTTCGAAGCTATTGAAATTGCTGAAGCTTTTCGTGTGGGGATTATGTCTTTAAATATTGAGCATAGTTCATCGAATGTAAGTGAGTTTGTAACGATAAGCCTAGGTGTTACGGACACTATTGTGACGGAAATGACTCAAATGAAAAAATTACTGAAATTTGCAGACTCTGGACTTTATAGATCTAAGGAGTTGGGGCGTAATTCTGTTACCTATGAAGTTTACAAAGGTGAATAAACAGAACATTGCGAAAACGTTTCTATTTACATCTTGCATTGAGACCGATATCAATTTGGTATATAATAAGAATAATTCAGAAAATAGGGTGTGTATCAGTTGAAATATGCCTTGTTTATACTTGAATAATTACTGTTAATTTCGGTTCGTAATGAATGGAACAAGAATCATTTATTATTCAAGATAAAGAGCTGAAAATGCACTCACATAAATGAAACAGGTGATGATATGAATTTGGAATCATATATGCTCCGATTAGAGCAGCACTTGCCCGATATTGATCTGGCGCCGATCGTTAAGGCATATCATTATGCTGAAAATGCACATCGTGGTCAGTATAGAAAATCCGGTGAACCGTACTTCATCCATCCAATGGAAGTTTCAATAATTCTTGCGGAACTTGAGATGGACTCTACGACAATAATTGCGGGGTTACTTCATGATGTCGTGGAAGACACTGAGATCGGACTTGGAGAAATTGAGCATGAATTTGGTCCAGAAGTTTCTTTGCTTGTCGATGGGGTTACAAAACTTGGGCAAATCCACTACGAATCAAAACAAGAACAACAAGCGGAAAATCTTCGTAAGATGTTCCTTGCAATGGCTCAGGATATAAGAGTTATTCTTATAAAACTGGCTGACCGTGTTCACAATATGCGAACTTTGAAGTACATGGCTGATCATAAAAAACGTGAAAAAGCTGAAGAGTCATTAGAAATCTATGCTCCGATTGCACACCGACTTGGTATCTCTAAAATGAAGTGGGAACTTGAAGATTTATCGTTGCTTTATATAGATCCACAAGGATACTACGATTTAGTGAGTAAGGTTGATAAAAAACGTGCGGAACGTGAAGCTATTATTAACAATGTTATAAATGTTTTAGAGACATCTTTAGGTGATCTTGAAATCGAATGTGAGATATACGGACGTCCGAAGAATTTCTACAGCATTTATAAGAAGATGAAACATCAGCAAAAGGAATTTGATGAAATTTATGATTTAACGGCTATTCGTGTGCTTGTTGAAAATATCAAAGATTGCTACGGTGCTTTGGGTGTTGTCCATACAAAATGGAAACCAATACCTGGCAGGTTTAAAGATTATATTGCTATGCCGAAACAGAATATGTACCAATCGCTTCATACTACAGTTATTGGCGATAGTGGCGAACCGTTTGAAATTCAAATTAGAACGTCAGAGATGCACCGTGTTGCTGAATATGGTATTGCGGCGCACTGGAAATATAAAGAAGGTAAATCATCATTCCAAGCCGCAGCAGCAGGTCAAATGGATGAAAAGCTTAATTGGCTAAGACAAATGATGGAATGGCAGAGAGATCTTGAGACACCTGAAGAGTTTATTCAGTCTCTTAAAATTGATCTGTTTAATAATCAGGTTTATGTATTCACGCCGAAAGGGCAAGTGTTTGAACTACCAGTGGGGTCATCCCCTGTAGATTTTGCCTATAAAATTCACTCTGAAGTAGGTAATAGGTGTATTGGTGCGAAGGTTAATAATCGAATTGTCCCTCTTAATTTCCAGTTGAAAACTGGGCAAATTGTTGAGGTATTAACTTCAAAGTCTTCTAACGGTCCTTCACGTGACTGGTTGAAATTTGTGAAATCTACTCAAGCAAAAAATAAAATTAAGCATTGGTTTAAAAAAGAAAGAAGAGAAGAAAACATCACAAATGGTCGTGATATGCTTGAGAAAGAAATCCGTAGAAACGGGTTTGCTTGGAAAGATATCATGAAAAGTGAATGGCTAGATCCGCTCCTGCAGAGACTGTCTCTAAAGGATCTTGATGATCTTTACGCAGCTCTTGGTTATGGTGGAATACTTTTAAGTCAGGTTATTCCAAAACTTAGAGAACAATATAAAAATGAACAAAAGAAAAATGAGCCTGAACAAGAAATTAAAGAGATTGTTTCAAAACCGAAACATCACGAAGAACAAGTTCGTCGAGAAAAAAGCAATGAAGGTGTTATCGTTAAGGGTATTGATAATGTTCCTGTACGTTTTGGCCGATGTTGCAATCCCGTGCCGGGTGACCATATAATTGGCTATGTTACTAGGGGTCGTGGTGTTACAATACATCGTGCCGATTGTACTAACTTTGAGAAAACAGATGATTCAAAGAATCGTTTTATCGAAGTCGAGTGGGACAAAGAGAAGCCTACAACGTATGCGACGGAAGTTCAAATTATTGCACCAGACCGTAAGGGTTTGCTATCAGAAGTGACTTTACTCATCTCTGATACATCGTTAATGGTGACGGGTGTAAATGCAAAACTTACAAAAAATGAAATTGCAGTGATCAATCTTACTGTAGAAGTATCAAATCAAGAGGAACTGAATAAACTTATAAAAAAAATACAGTCTATGTCAGGTGTTATAGACGTGAAACGAATAACTTCTTAAGTCAGCATATAGACATAGATAGAGATAAGCAGCAAGGGGGAACAGAAATGCGCGCAGTGGTTCAACGCGTTACAAGGTCAAGTGTAACTGTAGACGAAAATATGGTTGGTGAAATTGGCAGTGGACTTATGGTTTTACTTGGTGTAGAACACGAAGATGATAATAATGACGTAAAGTATCTCGTCGATAAAATTATAAATCTTAGAATTTTTGAAGATGAAGATGGAAAAATGAATAATTCTCTTATTGATATGGGAGGCGACCTGCTTGCAGTATCGCAGTTCACTTTAATGGGTGACTGTAGAAAAGGGCGACGTCCAAGTTTTTCTGATGCAGCTAAACCAGATATGGCGAACAGCTTATATGAGGACTTCGTATCATTGGCAAGAGAACGTGGTGTTAATGTTGAAACGGGACAATTTCAAGCGCATATGATGGTAGACATACTAAATGATGGACCAGTCACTATGCTTATTGATAGCAAAAAAATATTCTAATAGAACCCAGATTATGCATACAAGTTAGCAAAAAACTAAGTTAAACTAGACCGAGGAAATTGCGATAAGCAGTTTCCTTTTTCAGGAGGAAAATTCGATGATTATGATTCGCTTGCCGCTCGGCATATATGGTGCAAACTGTTACATTATAGGATGCCCAGAAACTAAAAAAGCAGCAGTTATTGATCCTGGTGGAGAACACAAAAAAATACTTGAAGCGCTAAAACAACATGATTTGACTCTAGATGTTATTGTACTTACACATGGACATATGGATCATATTGGCGGTTTATGTGGTCTTTCAGAAGAGACGGGTGCAACAATTGCCATCCATGCAGATGATCAAAAAATGCTTGAAGATCCACGAATCAATCTGTCAAATTCTATGGGTGGAGGTGACATTTCACTTAAAGCCGATCGTCTTTTAAAGGATGGAGATAAAATAGATTTTGGTAAACTCAGACTAAAAGTGATCCATACACCGGGACATACACCTGGTGGTATCTGTCTTAAAATGGGTGAGAATCTATTTACGGGAGACACTTTGTTCCTAAGATCTGTAGGTCGAACGGATCTTGCAGGTGGTGACCAGAATGCATTAACACAATCTATTAAAAAGAAGTTGTATAAGCTTCCGGAAGATACGATTGTTTACCCTGGACACGGGCCAGAGTCAAGCATTGGATTCGAAAGAACGGGAAATATGGTTATTAGAGCCTAGAGCCAAATATAATACTTATAAAAAAAGTAATTGAGACCTGATCTATGTGTAGTTGGATCAGGTCTTTTTGTGTTCGTACGATAAAGTGGGGTATAAATGTAAAAGGGTTACTTTGTGTGTTCAAGTGAACAAATGTGTAACTGGAAGGGAAGTGCGAAAAAATGCTCAGGAGAGGAAGACTGGCTGTTTTGCTAGCCTTAGTCATGATTTTGAGTGTATCAATACCGGTGTTTGCAGCACCACAAGTCAGTATATCTTCAAACCAGGTACAACCAGGTGAGACGATAACATTTTCAATTAGTAATCCGCCATCAGATTCATCTGCTTGGATTGGTCTATTCCCAAATACGCCATCCGCAAGCTGGTGGACTGGGAATTGGGATGATGGCGATCTTTCTTGGCGAAGAATACAGCATTTGGAAAATCAAAGTGGCGATTTTCTAATGCCAGATGAGCCTGGAGAGTATCTGCTTGCAATCTTCGCAGAAGATAAAGACGATAATGATCAACCAATTTTAAAAAGTGGAATAATTACTGTTGGCTTTGACGTACCAGTAATTACACTATCAGGAACCCAAGTGCAGCCAGGCGATGCGGTCAGGTTCTCATATGACAAAGCGCAGAAAGTCCCATCTGCTTGGATCGGACTATTTCCATATACACCATCTGCAAGTTGGTGGACTGGTAACTGGGACGATGCAGACCTTACATGGCAACGACTGCAACATCTGGAAAATCAGAGTGGCGAGTTTATAATGCCAAATGAACCAGGTCAGTATATTGTTGCACTCTTTGGAGAAGACAGCAACGATAGAGATCAACCACTCGCTAAAAGCGAAATTATCTATGTGGGTCAATCAGCACCCGATGGAGGAACAACGCAACCTACAATCGAACACACTGATGTTGTAGAAGTAACTACTGTAACAGGTGAAGAAGAGGAGTTATTTAACAACATGAATATCGGTGGTGTACAAAGCGGACCAACAACTCCGACAACTTTCACTCTGGACACAGAGGCAATCATAACTTACTTGCATACTTACCACTACTTCAACAACAATACGCCTCCAGGAACAATCGGTTTACAATCTTCTACAGGCATTGTTTATGGTCCATGGCAGGCAACTGGAACTCCGGGCCAAGGTAATGTACCAAATGCCGACTGGCATGTATATATTTATGAAAGAGTACCTGCTGGAACATACACTATTATTGACTCCAACCAACTAACATGGTCTCAAAACTCTACTTCGGGGTACGCAGGTATGTCATCAGTTAGAGGAATTAGACTGGGACAAGGCATAAATGGTACACTCGAAGGATATGTTGTCGACGTTGATGAGTTCATGCCGATCACAGGTGTGGAGGTTAACCTGTGGTACTATGACACTCTGGTGACTACAGCATATACAAATGTCGAAGGTGTATACACAATGAATGTTGTATCAGGCTATTATGATCTTGAGTTTGTTTATTATGGATATACAACAACACTGTATTATAACGTTCCAATTGATCCAGGTGAAATGACTTATTTTGACCATATTCTTCAGTATCCTTATGAGCAGTAAAAAATGGAGAAAGGCCTTAACTTTTGAGTGAATCATAAGTTAAGGCCTTTCTTTTGCAGATGTATGCCGAAATTTACTTTCGAGCGTGATGAGTTCTTGTTTGTCAAAATACACTATATCAAAGCAATGATCTCTGCAGTTGCTGAAAAGTTGATAAATAAACATGTATTTAGAGATAATATACTAATTAAATACTATAAGTGGAAAAAAATTGTTTTCTTTATACATTGTGTAATTCTGATAATTGTGATAATTTCTAAAGTGAGGTAGACAATACATAAGTTAAGTTTCGATGGAAAATTGGGGAGGATTTTTAATGAAGTTTTCTAAGAAAAAAATCAGTTCGATGTTCGCGGTGACTTTACTGGTTACATCTGCATTTGGTTTCTCTTTTGCTGATAGCGAAACAGTAAACATCACAATTTTGCAAACATCAGACATGCATGGCCGGATCTACTCTCATGATTATGCAACTGATTCATCAGATTCAGATGCAGGTCTTGTAAAGATCCAGACACTAATCAAGCAAGAGAGAGCAGCAAACGAAAACACGATTTTGATAGACACTGGCGATACTGTTCAGGATAATAGCGCTGAACTGTTCAATGATCAACCAGTTCATCCAATGATCCAAGCAATGAATGAAATGGATTATGATGTTTGGACGATCGGTAACCATGAGTTCAACTTTGAAAAGTCATTCCTAGAAAAAAACATTGAAACTTTCGAAGGCACTGTTCTTTCTGCGAACACTTACAAAGAAGGAACTGACGAAAGATGGTTGGATGCATACGAAATTTTCGAATTTGAAGGCGTTCGCGTAGCAGTTGTAGGCATGCTGCCTCCAAATATTCCTCTATGGGAAGCTTCTGCACCGAGTCATTTTGAAGGTCTTGAATTCACTGGTACGTTGGAAGAGACAGGCAAGGTTGTAGCTGAGCTTGAAGGCAAGTATGACGTACTTGTTGGTGCATACCATCTTGGTCCAGAAGGTGACCACGGCTTTGAAGGCGTTGAAGCGATCGCTGAAGCGTATCCTCAATTCGATGTTATCTTTATGGGTCACTCACACTCTAAGTATACAAACGAAGTTAACGGCGTTAAGCTTATCGAGCCAGGCAAATACGGTTGGGCTCTTGGAACAGCAGACATAGAAGTTGTTAAAAACGGTGACGTTTACGAAGTGGCTTCTGTTGAAGTTGAAAACCTAGAGTCGAAGCCAGTTGACGCTGATGAAGAAATGCTTGAAACATTCAAGTATGTTCATGATCAGTCTGTTGCAGATGCTAATACAATCGTTGGTAAGATTACAAGCGATTTCATCGCTACGCCGGATTACATAACAGGCGAAGACGACATAACGACTATGCCGACTGCACAACTTGAAGACACAGCTGTTATTGATCTGATCAATGACGTTCAAATGTTCTACACGAAGGCTGACGTATCTTCTGCAGCACTGTTCAACCTCGGGTCTAACCTGAAGGAAGGCGACTTCAAGAAGAAAGACGTTGCTTTCATTTACAAGTACCCTAACACACTTGTAGGTGTGAACATTACAGGTGAAAACCTAAAGAAATACATGGAATGGTCAGCAAGCTACTACAATACCTATGAAGAAGGCGACCTGACAGTTTCATTCAACCCTGATATTCGTGGTTACAACTACGATATGTTCTCAGGTCTGACGTATGATGTTGATGTTACAGAAGAAGCGGGCAACCGTATTGAGAACATCAAATTTAACGGTCAAGCGCTTGAAATGAACAAGGTTTACAAGCTTGCAGTTAACAACTACCGTTTTGGTACTCTGATGGGTCTAGAACTAGTAACTGTAGATGACAAGTATTATGATTCTTACGACTTGATGCAAGATGCAGGCCGTATTCGCGACCTGATCATCAAGTACACTGTTGAAGAAAAAGGTGGCATCCTTAATCCAGAAGTGGACAATAACTGGGAAATCACAGGTGACGATTTCAACAAAATTATGCAAGAGAAAGTTTTCGGTCTTGTTAGAGAAGGCAAGCTGACTATCCCTACAAGCGAAGATGGACGTACTTCTAATGTTGAGGCACTTAATATGAACGAACTGATCAAAGAAGGTTTATTATCAATGAATACTTATACTGTACGTTCTGGCGATATGCTATGGAAGATTGCTAAGACTTACGGCATGAAGTGGGAAGATTTAGCTAACCTGAATGAAATGGCTGATCCAAATCTCCTGGTCCCTGGTCAGGAAATCATCGTACCAGCTCAATAAAATATTTGTAGGCGTATAATACTTTATTGAGGTTACCTATCGTTTACCTCAAACGATCAAGAGTCTATTTTTGCTTAGATGAGCAGAAATAGACTCTTTTCATTTTTTGTTTCAATTATAGTGGGATGATGATAAACTATAAGTCGATTAGAAATGAATACGACTGTTTCAGCGTCCAACTTAGAAAACTATAGAGGTGAAATATGTTATATGTAACACTTCAAGGTCATGACATAAAATATGACCTAGAGAACTTGCTTTATACATTTTATAAACGAGAAGAAATAACTTTCATTGGTGAAGACCAAGAAGAAGAATTGACAATAGAAGAAGAAAAAATTGATGTGCTTTCTGTATACATTGATTCTAGAGATGATAATTGGATGTACACTGTTGCCGTTGCATTTGATGCAAATCCAGCAGAAGAAATGCCTTGGACTACAAAATCAGGTGAGCTTGAGTCTTCTAGTGACTCTCATGCCATGCTTAAAAAATGCAAACAGGAAATCAAACTTGCAATTTATGATTTACTAAATCCTCATAGACCATCTACAAGCCCGTGGGGAATTCTCGTAGGTGTACGTCCTGTAAAACTTGTTCATGAATTACTTGATTCAGGTTTATCACCAGAGATGGTGGGTCTTAAACTACGTGATAATTACAGAATTGCTGATGAAAAAATTGAACTTGCACTTCAAATTGCTGAAGTGGAGCGTCCTTATATTGAAAATGCGAAAAATGATCCAATCAGTCTTTATGTGTGTATACCATTTTGTCCGACGCGTTGCCTGTATTGCTCTTTCCCATCAAATGCACTGGGGCAAAAAGGGAAGCTTGTCACGCCTTATTTAAATGCACTTTTGAAAGAAATTGAAGAAGTGGCAAAAATGATTAGGGAAAGCGGAAAACGAGTAGATTGTATTTACATCGGTGGCGGAACACCGACTGCGCTTAATGAAGACCAACTTGAAATTTTACTTGAAGCACTTAAGAAGCATATTGGCCTGAATGATTTGATCGAATTTACAGTGGAAGCGGGAAGACCAGATTCAATTTCTGAGAAGAAACTGCAACTAATGCATGACTTCGGTGTTGATCGTATTTGCATCAATCCTCAGACAATGAATGATGAAACCCTAAAAGTGATCGGTCGAGATCATATGAGTGACGATATTGAGTCTGTATATAAGCTGGCAAAATCTATCGGGTTTAAAACCATCAATATGGATTTAATCATTGGTTTACCAGGTGAAAATATAGATTCTGTTTATGAAACTATGGGTCGGATTTCAGAGTTGGGTCCAGAAAATGTGACACTTCATACACTGGCAATCAAAAGATCTTCTCGGTTGAGTGAGAATCTAGACAGTTATAAGATGACTGAAAAAGATACTGTAGAATCCATGATGGATGCTGCATCGAGCAGTCTTTACGGAATGGATATGCAACCATACTACATGTACCGTCAAAAGAAGATACTCGCGAATCTTGAGAATATTGGATATTGTAAGCCGGGTCATGAGTCACCTTACAATATTCGGATCATGGAAGAACGTCATCCTATAATTGCACTTGGTGCCGGAGCGGCGTCTAAAATGGTTTACCTTGAGGAGAATAGATTTGAACGTGTATCTAACTCTAAAGGTGTAGAAGACTATATTGATCGTATCGATGAGATGATTGAGAAAAAACGAGTTTATTTGGTGGGCGAGAAGGCTATGAAATAGTTGACAGAGCTACCCCCTTGTTTTATAATTATTACAATTGAATACAGATGCACGAGGACAAGTAATACCAGTCGTATCTCAAGCGAAATGGGGACGGTGAAAGCCCATGATTAAGACAGGTATGAAAAGACAACTCGATTAAGAAATGCAGTCTGTGTGTTAAGTGGGTTCGTTAGAACCAACTAGGGTGGCACCGCGGGTTATATAATATATCTCGTCCCTAATAGAAGTTACTATTAGAGACGGGATTTTTTGTTTTTTAAGTGGTAAATTTTCCATAATGCGTCGTTGCTTATCTATTTTAACGTCAGTCACGTACTCTTGTACGCTCCTAACCTTAAAATAGAACGCGCCTAGCCTTCTGAAAAATTCCCTCACTTAAATTTTAAGTGGTAAAATGACCGCCATGCGTCGTTGCTTATAAAATTACAGATATGTCACGTACATTCGTACGCTCCACACCTATAATTTTAACGCGCCTTGTCTGACGAAAATTTTCCTCACTTAAAAAGTATTTTAAAAGATAGTTTTTTAAATCTTGCGACGAACCAAGAACCACCAAATAATCAACCTTACATAAAAAGACAAGGAGGCGTATGAAGATGAAAAAACCTAGAGGTACACAAGATATTTTACCATCAGAGGTGCACAAGTGGCATTATGTTGAAAATACATTTAGAGATGTGTGTAGAAAATTTGGATACCAGGAAATTCGCACGCCGCTGTTTGAATATACTAATCTTTTCAAGCGCGGAGTTGGCGAGTCAACTGATGTTGTCAGCAAAGAAATGTACACAGTTTTCAACTCTAGAGAATATACGAATTATATTGCAAAGAGAGAGCTAATGGATGCGCCACCACTTGATGTGATGGTAGATTTCATGAATGATAAGAATGGTATGACGCTTAAGCCTGAGGGCACAGCACCAGTTGCACGTTCATTTGTTGAAAACAAAATGTATGCAGACGCACAACCAACTAAATTATACTATGTAACAGCATGCTCACGTCACGAGAGACCACAGGCTGGTCGACTTAGACAATTCCACCAGTTTGGCGTAGAAGTTTTCAGTGCATATGGAGCTTCGGCAGATGCTGAAACGATTGCCATAGCAGATACATTTATGCGTCAATTGGGCCTTACAAACAATGAACTGAACATTAACAGTGTAGGTTGTCCTGACTGTCGCCCATCGTACCATGTTATTTTAAAAGAATTCCTTGCAACGAAGTTGGATAAACTTTGTGATACTTGTAATGAAAGATATGAAAAGAATCCACTTCGAATTCTTGACTGTAAGAATGAGTCTTGTCAGGCTGAGCTAGTAGAGGCGCCTGTAATGCTTGATCATCTTTGTGGTGATTGTGAAGATCACTTTGGAAAACTAAAAACATATCTTGAAGCTATGAATGTTGAATATGTGATCGACCCTAAAATTGTTCGTGGTCTTGATTACTATACAAAGACTGCATTTGAGTTCATCTCAGGTGAGATTGGTGCACAAAGTACAGTTTGTGGTGGCGGACGTTATAACAAGCTTGTTGCTGAAATTGGTGGACCAGAAACGCCGGGCGTTGGATTTGGTATGGGAATCGAAAGACTGATCATGACTCTTGAAGCAAATGGTATTGAGTTCCCAAAACAGCCTCAACCAGATGTGTTCATTGTTGCAATGGGTGAAGATGCAATTGCACCAGCAATGGGCATGACTCAAAAACTTCGTATGGCGGGCTTATCTGTAGATACAGATCACCTTTCTAGAAGTTTAAAGGCCCAATTTAAATACGCAGATAAGAAAAATGCTAAGTTCACAATTGTTCTTGGTTCAAATGAGATTGAAAACAACCTGGCGCGTCTTAAAAATATGGAGACGGGTGAGCAAGTTGATGTTAGTTTGACAGATTTAGATCAGATTGTGAACAAAGTTAAAGGTTAATTATATATAAAGCATCTAATAAGAATAGATTGCATATGAGGAGAGTTGTGTTATGGCTGAACTATTAAAAGGTACAAAGAGAACCCACTATTGTGGTCTGCTTCGTGAAGAACACATTGGCGAGACTGTTACAATTATGGGTTGGGTACAAAAAAAGAGAAATCTAGGCGCACTTGTATTTGTGGATCTTCGTGACCGCGAAGGTGTTGCTCAAATTATGTTTGATCCTGATCTTTCAAAAGAAGCATTTGAGAAGGCTGAGAAAACACGTGGCGAGTTCATTCTTGCTGTAACGGGTGAAGTTCACCGTCGTGAAAGCATTAATGATAATATTCCAACGGGTCGTGTTGAAGTATTTGCAAAAGAAATTAAAATTCTTTCTGAATCAGATGTTCCGCCGATTCATATTAATGATGAGGATAAAGCTGGCGAGCAGCTTCGTTTAAAATATCGTTACTTAGATCTTAGAAAGCCTAAAATGCAAAAACGTCTACGTTTCCGTTACCAGGTTTCTAAAATCATCCGTGACTTCCTTGATGAAGAAGGCTTCATTGATCTAGAAACACCAATACTAACAAAACCAACACCAGAGGGTGCTCGTGATTACTTAGTGCCGTCACGTGTACAGCAAGGAAAATTCTTTGCGTTGCCTCAATCCCCTCAGTTGTTTAAGCAGCTGTTTATGGTGTCAGGATTTGATAAGTACTTTCAGATCGTTAAATGTTTCAGAGACGAAGACCTTCGTGCTGATCGTCAACCTGAGTTCACTCAAGTCGATATGGAGATGTCATTTGTTGAAGAAGAAGATGTATTGGCTCTGAATGAGCGTCTAATCAAGCGTGTGTTTAAAGATTCACTTGATGTAGATGTTCAACTTCCAATCCAACGCATGCCTTACGCAGAAGCAATGGAGCGTTTTGGTTCAGACAAGCCAGACACACGTTTCGGATTTGAACTTAAGTCACTAAACGAAGTTCTTAAAAATGCTGAATTCCAAGTTTTCAGTGGAACTATTGCTGATGGCGGTATGGTTAAAGCCATCAATGCAAATGGTCGAGCTGGTGATGTTTCAAAGAAAAAAATTAAGAACCTTGAAAAGTTCGTAAAAACATACGGTGCGAAAGGTCTTGCTTGGATCAAGCTGACTGAAGAAGGCATTGAGTCACCAATTGCTAAGTTCTTATCAGAAGATGAGTTAAATGGCATTGTTGAAGCAATGGATGCGAAAACTGGTGATATGATCTTCATCGTTGCTGATAAAGCACGCGTTGTTTATGATTCATTGGGCGCTCTTCGTTGCGAACTTGCAAAACAATTTGAAATGCTTAATGACAAACAATACAATCTACTTTGGGTAACTGAGTTCCCACTGTTTGAATACGATGAAGAAGATGGTCGTTACTATGCAATGCATCACCCATTCACATCTCCTATGGATGAAGATTTGGACAAAGTTGCGTCTGATCCAGGAAATGCGCGTGCAAAAGCATATGACATTATCCTTAACGGTGTTGAACTTGGTGGTGGTTCTATTCGAATCCATGACGCTGAGCTTCAAAAGACGATGTTCAAAGCACTTGGTCTTTCAGATGAAGAAACGGAAGAAAAGTTCGGATTCCTGCTTAATGCATTTAAGTATGGCACGCCTCCACATGGTGGTGTAGCATTCGGTCTTGACCGTTTCGTAATGCTTTTAATCGGTGCTGAAAATATTCGTGAAGTTATTGCTTTCCCTAAGACTCAAGATGCAAAATGTCCACTGACAGATGCACCTTCACTTGCGGATCCTAACCAGCTTGTAGAGCTTGGTATTGAAGTGGTGGCGTCAGAAGATGAATAGAAATGGTGTTGTCACTGATATTAAAGGCGATCGTGCGGTTGTACAAATTCTAAAGCATACAGCTTGTGGAGATTGCGGCGCATGTCATCTTGGAGACGACAACAAGCACATTAAAATTGAATGTGCCAATGAACCAGGAGCTCAGGTCGGAGAATTTGTTGAAGTTGACCTTGAAACTCCGAACGTCCTTGGGGCAGCTTTTATAATGTACATGGTTCCTCTTGCAGCACTTCTTGTAGGCGTTGTTGCGGGATCGTGGATATATGGACTATTAGTAGGAGAAGCTTATAAGGAACTTGTAGGTGCAGGCATTGGTGTTGTTTTAATGGCGTCTACGTTCCTTTTCATTAAAAGTAAAGAGGAAAAATTCTCTGATAGTCAAAAGTATTTGTCAAGAATTACTAAAGTTGACCGTAAGCAGTTGCAGTCTTCTTGCAAGGACAGTACAATAGAAGAATAATGAAATCTGATTATTCGTACAGCTTCGCAAAATCTGCGGTAACGGTTGTATGAGTAAAATGATTAATGACATTGAGTGGGCCGCTTTTTAAGTTGGCCCACTTAAATAAAATGCATTGGTTTTAAGCGAATGAATTATACAAAAATAGAAAAAACATTCGTTTAAAACGTAGTCGTGCATAATGGTAGGGGAGTCTTGGGCTAAGACTCAAGGATCTTATGTGATAAAGGGAGGAAAAACTAATGATTTGTAAAGAATTACAAGCATGCGATTCAGAAGTATTTGCTGCGATCGAGAAGGAATCTGAACGTCAAAAAAATGGCATTGAGCTGATTGCTTCAGAAAACTCAGTTTCGAAAGCTGTCATGGAAGCCATGGGCAGTGTAATGACAAACAAGTATGCGGAAGGTTATCCTGCAAAGCGTTATTACGGCGGTTGTGAGTTTGTTGATGTGGTTGAAAATCTAGCTATTGATAGACTAAAGACTCTGTTTGATGCGGAACATGCAAACGTTCAGCCTCATTCAGGCTCGAATGCGAACATTGCAGTATATTTTGCGCTTCTACAGCCTGGTGATACAGTGCTTGGCATGGATCTCAGCCATGGTGGTCACCTAACACATGGTTCTCATGTAAACATTTCAGGTGTATATTTCAACTTTGTTCCATATGGTGTTACTAAAGAAACAGAAACAATTGATTATGATGAACTTCGCCGAATTGCTCATAAGGAAAAACCTAAAATGATCGTTTCGGGCGCTTCTGCTTATTCAAGAGAAATTGATTTCAAGAAAATTCGTGAGATTTGTGATGAAGTTGGAGCTTATATGATGGTTGACATGGCTCATATTGCAGGTCTTGTTGCTGCTGGGCTTCATGAAAATCCATGTCCATACGCGGACGTTGTGACATCAACAACGCACAAAACACTTCGTGGCCCTCGTGGTGGAATTATTCTTTGTAAGAAAGAATATGCGAAGAAAATTGATAAAGCTATTTTCCCTGGAATACAGGGTGGTCCACTCATGCATGTTATAGCGGCAAAAGCTGTTTCATTTAAAGAAGCTTTAACGGATCAATTTAAAGATTACCAGAAAAAACTTGTTGAAAACTGTTCGGTTATGGGTGATGCTATGACTGCAAGAGGCTTTAAACTTGTTTCTGGTGGAACAGATAATCACTTGTTCCTTATTGATTTAAGAAATAAAAGTCTGACAGGTAAAAAAGCTGAGGCTATGCTTGGTGAAGTTGGAATAACAGTCAATAAAAACACAGTTCCTTTTGAAACGGAAAGTCCATTTGTTACAAGTGGTGTGCGTATTGGTACAGCTGCAGTAACAACACGTGAAATGGGCCCAGAGCAAATGGTTGAAATTGCAAATATTATGGCAGACACACTTGAGGAAAAAGAATCTATCGAAAGCCTAAAGAGTCGTGTTGCAAATCTTTGTGATGCATTCCCGCTTTACGAAGTTTAATAAAAGTCTCAAATATTGAATGATCAAAGGTCCAGTTATGCATTTGCATGACTGGGCCTTTTTGTATATGATAAAACTGAAATAGTTAATTTTTAACTATTTACTGTTTTGAGGTATGTTCTAGATAGAACTTTAGGGGAAGTGACATCATTGAGGGAGGAATTATGACTTTATACAATGAATTCTATAAAGAATTGCAGAGTTATTGGATAACAGAACAGCCTAAAAAAGTACTTGAAATACTTGAAGAAGGACTTAAAAGATTTCCTCGCCACTTAGCCGAGCTGTTGTTTGAAGGTATTATGGCTTGTATTGAACTCAATTTAACGGATGATGCGCTGAAACTGATGAAACAGGCAGATGAAAATGATCTATGGTATCCGGAAGAACTCTTCCCAGAAGCTGAAATGTATCAACCCTATTTGAAAAAATGGTCTGCCAAACGGGGTGCTGTTGGTTCAGCTGCACTTGAAGTGGGCAATGACAGTGGAGAAAATATGCTGGCTCTTCATGGTTGGGGTGAGGACTTACATTTATTCAGACGCTATTTCTATTCTGATGACTATGAGAAGCGTGCGCGAATTCATTATTTGCAATCAAGCCAAAGAATAGGTTCGGTTCAGTACGTATGGGATAATAGAAAACAAGCAGAAAGTGATATCATACATTATTTAAACGAAGTTTTTAAGTCTTCGGAAGTAAACTGTCTATCTGGGTTTTCACAAGGTGGATACTTGGCGCTCGATTTGGTTCTTAAGAAAAGGGTTTTTGTTGAGAATCTGGTTTTATTGTGTCCTGGAGAGGCAGAATATACCATTGATGATATGAGAACGCTTTCTGAAAACAAGATTAGTGTACTATTAATTACAGGCTCTACAGATCATGACCATGCATATCACACCAAGTTAAATGATCTTTTAAAAGAAGCTGGTGTGTATGTTGACTTCCAAGTTGTTGAGGGCATGGGTCATTGGTTCCCTGATGATCTTGACAGTCGGATTGATGCTTTCCTATAAACGTAAATTGAGATTAAGGAGCAAAATTTGGTCAAATCAACGGATGTGAGTGCAGTTCATGCATTTGCTGACTTGTCTGAAGAGACAATAAACAAAATCTCCTCTATTGCAAAAGAGGTTAATATTAAAAAAGGCGATACACTTTTCTGGGAGAAGGACCAAGTAGATGCAGTCTATGCAGTGGTTCAAGGAAAAGTGGCTATGCTAAGGTATAGTGGCTCTGGGCAGAAACGTATTTTCTTTATACTCAGTGAAGGTGCTTTGGTGAATGAGGTGGCTTTTGATAACCTGCCTGTATCTGTTGTATGTGAAGCATTTGAAAATGCCAAGCTGTTGCAGTTTCCTAAACTAGAGTTTCTTGATATTATGCGTGATGACTTCGATCTAACTTATAATATAATGTGCTCAATGGGGAAAAAACAACGTAGACTCTATAGACAGCTTAAAAACTCAGTGCCAATTAAAGTGGATAAAAAATTAGCAGCCAAGCTATGGAAGCTTTCAAAAGACTATGGTGTTTACGAAGAAGATTGGATTCGGATTGATCTTAAAATGTCAGTTACAAATCTATCTTATTTGATGGGAAGTACGCGTGAAACCATTTCAAGGGCTTTAAAAACATTGATCGACCTTGGTATTGTAAAGTGGGAGAATAAACAGCTTCTTGTAAAGGAACAAGAAATTCTGGATTATTACAGAAGCGAATCTTAAATAAAATATTAACAATTTCAATAAATCTGTGATATTAATCACAGATTTATTTTTATGCCCTCTATATACTTGATATCAGATAGAGGGAGTCGTTATAAAGTGATTTGTGATTTACATCACAAACTTGTATGAACAGACAAAATAGCGTTAGGGAGGATATTATGTTTAAAGCAACATTAGAAGCACTTGGAAATAGTGCAAAAGCAAAAGCGAAATTTGTAAAAGAAAGTAAAGGAAAATACTTAACAGCATCAGCACTTGCTGGTTTTTATGTAGGTCTCGGAATTATTCTTATTATGACAATTGGTGGTATTCTTTCAGCAGCAGGTTCTCCATTTACAAAAATTGTTATGGGTGCGTCATTTGGAGTTGCACTGAGTTTGGTTATTATGGCTGGTTCAGAATTGTTTACTGGCAACAACTTGATTATGACGGCTGGTGCTCTAGATAAAAAAGTGACTTGGAACGATGCTCTACAAGTTTGGTTCTTTAGTTATATAGGAAACTTTGTGGGTTCAGCACTGGTTGCAGGTATTTTCGTATTAACAGGTGCAGTTGGAGGTCCAGCGGGTGTATTTGTATTAAAAGTAAGTGCAGCAAAAATGAGTGGTGCATTTATGCCGCTTCTTGCAAAAGGGATTATGTGTAATGTTCTTGTGTGTCTTGCAGTTCTTTGTGCCATCAAAATGAAGAGTGAATCAGGCAAACTTATTATGATTTTCTGGTGTCTATTTGCATTTATCACATCAGGTTTTGAGCATAGCATTGCAAATATGACAATATTCTCAATTGGATTGTTTATGCCTCATCCAGCGACGGTATCGGTTGCAGGTATGTTTGCAAATCTTATTCCGGTAACAATCGGAAACTTCATAGGGGGCGCGATTATCCTTGGTGGTAGTTACTTCTATATGGGGAAAGAAGAAGTGGTAGCTATGAGAGGAGATGAACGCTTTGAAGTTAAGAATGAACGCAGAAACGCTCAATAAGGCATTTGAGTCGCTTCGTGAATCGTATAAGCTGATGGCACCAGTTAGAAAACCATTTAAAGGTACGATGTCAGACACTGATGCGATTCGATATGAAGAGATCACAAGTTTTAATCAAATAGAGTTTAACGACAAGGCGCAGTTTTCTGCAAAGGAAATTATGCAACCCATCACACAAGTGATGTTTTACTTTACAGAAGATGAATACAAAGTGCCTGCTGCGGAGGATAAGAAGATTCTTGTTTTCCTAAGAGCTTGTGATATTCATGCAATAGACCGTGTTGATCAAATTTATCTTGATAATGGTCCTGTTGATCCGTACTATAAGCAAATCAGGGACCGTGTTGAGTTTGCGCTTATCGGATGTGAAAAATCATTTAGAAACTGCTTCTGTGTTTCGATGGGGACAAACAAGACAGATGATTACATACTAGGCATTAAGCCTGATGGTGATCAAGTTTGTTTAGAAATAAAGGATGCGGATCTTGAATCAAAACTGACCGCTTTTGACAATGAAAGTGTAAATTTTGAAATGGATTTTGTGACAGAAAATGATATAAAAGTGAACACGCCTGAGAACTTAGATGGTCAAGCTATAGCTGATCATGACATGTTCAGAGAATACGATTCACGTTGTGTTGCCTGTGGAAAGTGTAATTTTGTCTGTCCGACTTGTACGTGTTTTGCGATGCAGGACATCTTCTATAAAGACAATGACAACACCGGTGAGAGAAGACGCGTCTGGTCATCTTGTCATGTTGATGGCTACACGGACATGGCTGGCGGTCATGGTTTCAGATCAAAAAATAGTGATCGTATGCGCTTCAAAACGCTTCATAAGGTTCATGACTATAACAAGAGGTTTAATAAGCACATGTGCATCGGTTGCGGCCGTTGTGATGACGCCTGTCCGCAATATATCTCCTTCTCAACATGTGTTAACAAAGTCAGTGGAATAGCAAAGGAGGGATTATAATGTCAAATGCATATATGCCATTTCCATCAGAAATTCTGGAAATCATTCAACATACAGACATAGAGTACACCTTCCGTATGGCTTACGAAGGTGATGTAATACCTGGTCAATTCTTTGAAGTTTCTATTCCTAAGTATGGCGAGTGTCCAATATCAGTATCTGGCATTGGTGAGAAGCATATTGATCTGACGATCAGACGTGTGGGTAGAGTGACTGATGAACTTCATAATTTTGAAGCAGGGCAAAAGTTTTTCTTAAGAGGTCCATACGGAAATGGCTTCTCTATGGAAAACTATAAGAATAAACAAGTCATTATTACAGCTGGTGGTAGTGGTCTTGCCCCTGTTAAAGGAATTATTGATGAAATGTACAAGACGCCAGAGCTTGTGACAGATTTCCATTTGCTTGTCGGATTTAAGTCGCCTGAAGACGTTTTGTTTAAACCTGAATTAAAAGCCTGGTCAGAAAGTGAGCTTGGAATTACATTAACTGTTGACTGTGCAGAAGAATCATACACTGGAAATACGGGTTTGGTAACACAGTACGTTCCTGACCTTGAAATTGAAGATATGAACAATGTAGAAGTTGTTATTGTAGGCCCGCCTATGATGATGAAATTCACAGTACTTGAGTATTTAAAACGTGGTGTCCCGGAAGAAAAAATCTGGGTTTCTTATGAAAGAAAAATGCATTGCGGTCTTGGTAAATGTGGTGGCTGTAAGATGGATGACACTTATATTTGCTTGGATGGTCCTGTATTCAACTACACTGACGCTAAAAAACTATTCGACTAGGAGGCGACCATGGATATAAATACGAAAAAACTAACCAAGAACGCTTACCGAGTGACGAAGGAACGTTATAAAACAGCTCTTCGTGTCCGTGTACCAGGTGGGCGAATAGAAGCGAAGCATTTTGAAGTGTTACAGCGAATAGCTGAAGAATTTGGTGATGGCGATTTGCACCTAACAACACGTCAAGGTTTTGAGATTACAGGTATTGACATGGCGATGGTGGATGAGGTTAATAAAATCATTCAGCCAGTCATTGAAGGCCTTGAAATCAACCAAGTTGATCCTGATACAGGATACCCGGCAGCGGGCACGCGAAATATTGCTGCTTGTGTTGGGAACAGAGTCTGTCCGAAGGGGCAGTATGAAACGAGTGGATTTGCAAAGCGTATTGAAGATGCAATTTTCCCGAACAATCTGCATGTTAAGATTGCATTGACAGGCTGTCCAAATGACTGTATTAAAGCTAGAATGCATGATTTTGGAATTCTCGGAATGACACTTCCTGAGTATGACAAACAGAAATGTGTTTCTTGTGACCGTTGTGTAAAAAAATGTAGACAACTTTCTACGGAAGCACTAAAAATGGAAAACTATAAAGTTGAACGTGACCACGACAAGTGTATCGGTTGTGGTGAGTGTGTCCTTAATTGCCCAACGGGCGCATGGACAAGAAATGAGAAGAAATACTACCGCTTATCGGTTATGGGTCGTACAGGCAAAAAGAACCCGCGTTTAGCAGAAGATTTTGTCTTATGGGCTGATGAAGCCAGTATCATTAAAATCATTCTAAACACTTACGATTTTGTGGAAGAATATATTGACAGAAGTCTGCCAAAAGAACATATTGGATATATTGTAGATAGAACAGGCTTTATGGAGTTCAAGAAATGGGCTCTGAAGGGTGTCGAACTTCCTGAAATGGCTAAGGTTGCAAACAACATTTATTGGAGTGGTGTTCGATATCCGAATACAGTGAGATAAGTTTAATAAAATGATAAATATGTATTTATGAAAGAGCTTGTGGTTTAGTGCATTTTTCTATTTTACTCTGGTTGGAATAGTACGATTTAAAAATACGGATATATTGATTAGATTGTAAACCAGTTCATGGTGTTTAGTCATAGTGAGCTGGTTTTTTATTTTTTGAAATTACTGTGGCGCGACGAATTATTACCAAATCAGCAATTGAAAAAACACGCTTGTGCCGTGTGTTATTTTGTTTTGTCATTGGATTCGAGATGATCCTACTCATTCCTATATAAAAATAAAATATAGTTACTGTAAGTATAAGAATTATCTATTTCTCAACATGATAGTAATGTGTGTATAATTATGAACGTTGCATGAAATAAATGTATTTTAACGCATATGTAGTAAGACTAGACAAATGAAGGGGCGTAATACTTATGAAAATTTTAAAAAGAATATGTTTGGGATTAATGATGGGAACTACTCTAATGCTTGCGGTAGCATGTGCAAGTACTGCGGATGCGAGTGAAGCTGAGCAAGATATGTCATGGGTAAATGTTGAGAGCAGTGGTGAACTTGTAGTAGCATTTTGTGCACAATATCCACCGTTTGAATCTCGAAATGAAATCACAGGTGAATTTGAGGGTTTTGATGTTGATATGGCGAAAGCTCTGGGAGAAGAGCTGGGTGTTAGTATAAAATTTGAAGATGCAGAATGGCCATCGCTTTTGGGCGGGGTTATAAAAGGTGATTACGATGTTATCATTTCTTGTATGAACAAGAAAGAGGCATCAAAAGAAAACATTAATATGAGTGATGTATACTATGATTTTCCAGCGAGCATTAATGTGAGAAAAGATAATACAGACATCTACTCTGTAGAAGATCTAAAGGGGAAAATTGTAGGTGTTCAAATGGGTTCTGGCAGTGAAATAGAAACTGAAAAAGTTGAAGGTCTTAAGGAAATCAAGCGATATGATTATACACCTGCTGCGTTTTCAGATTTGAGTGCAGGAAGAATAGATGCTGTAGTAGAAGGATATGCTCGATCAATCATTCATTGCAAAGAGAGTGGCGAAACCAGAATTCTTGAAGATGCACTTGCGTATTCTGAAAACATTATGGTATTAAGCCCTGACTCAGATGAATTGACACAGAAGTTGAATGAAGCGCTTGCAGCAATAAGAGAAAATGGCAAATATGATGCAGCAATCAGCAAGTGGCTTACAGTAGAAGAAGAGTAGAATACATAAAGATTGATATTGAGGAGTTATTAGTATGAATTTTGAAGTAGTGCTAAAAAATATGCCATTTTTACTGGAGGCAGCATTGGTCACGTTGAAGATAACAATGGTGTCGTTCGCTTTTGCCTTGCTTATAGCATTTATAGTTGGCATTGTAAGATCATATAACGCACCAATTCTATTGAAAAGGGGACTTGCAGTATATGTAGAGGTTTTTAGAGGATCTCCTTTATTGATCCAATTGTTCTTGATTTACTATGGATTACCTAAGCTGAATATAGTCATGGACTGTTATACAGCTGCCATACTAGGACTTAGCCTAAACAGTGGTGCTTACATGTCAGAAATAGTGAGAGCATCTGTAACCGCAGTGGACAAGGGGCAGAATGAAGCAGCATTTTGTCTTGGGTACAATAAGTTGCAAACGATCTTTTATATCATATTGCCTCAGATGTTTAGAGTATCGATTCCGAATCTTGTAAACTGTTTTTCAGCACTACTAAAAGACAGTTCACTGGTTTCTGTAATATCCATTACAGAACTTACTCGCGTAGGACAGCTTATCTACAGTAGAACAGCAAAACCTTTTGAAATATACACAACGCTCGCACTATTTTATTTTATTATGACATATGCTGTTTCGTTAACATCGAAATCAATGGAGAAAAAGTTCAATGCGATCTACTAGCATGAGGAGAATACATTCATGGATAATGTAATAATTAGAATGGAAAATATACATAAGTCATTCGGTGAAACTCAGGTTTTAAAGGGAATATCCATGTCTGTTAAACGAGGAGAGATCGTATCTATTATTGGTCCAAGTGGATCAGGGAAAAGTACACTGCTTAGGTGCATAAATCAGCTTGAAGAAATTAATTCTGGTGAGATTTATGTGAATGAGTGTCCGATGCATGTGGGAACGCGAAGTCAAAATGAGATGCGAAAGAAAATCGGGATGGTTTTTCAGAACTTTAATTTATTTCCACATTACAGAGTGATAGATAACATTGTAAAGCCATTGCAAGTTGTAAAAAAATTAAGTGAAGATATGGCGCTTGAAATAGCGGTAGATATACTTAGAAAAGTTAAGTTGGAAGAGAAAATGAACGAGTATCCATCACAGCTTTCTGGGGGTCAGAAGCAAAGAGTCGGTATCGCACGTACTATAGCTATGGGTTCTGAAATCATATTATTTGATGAACCAACTTCTGCGCTGGATCCTGAAATTGCATCAGAAGTCCTAAATACGATTAAAGCCTTGTCAAAAGAAGGTTATACCATGGTAATCGTCACTCATCAAATAAGCTTTGCCTACGAGATATCAGATAGAATTATCTTTATTGATGAAGGTCAGATCTGTGAAGAAAGTACACCGGAAAATATTATTCTTAGTCCTCAAAATGATCGGACAAAAAGGTTTTTGAATGCTATAAAAGATATTGTTTAGTAAGGTTGATAGGGATAAAGAAAGCTATGAGCGAAGTATAAAAACTTCACTCATAGCTTTCTTTATCTTATTATCCGACTGCCCATTTTACGTAATTTTACAAGATTCTCAGTGTTAATAAGCATATAAAAATGATACTATTTGAAGGTAATGATTTTAGCAAACAGAATAAATACTACTAAATGAGTAATTAAATAAATTGTAAGAGTAAGTGATTTTGAAAGTGGAGTGAAGGATTATGCTAGAACGCGGATTTGATCAGTTTGTTCGAGAGTTTTACCTTGATAAAAATGCCATAATCGAAAGTGGATATGCATCAAAATATCCATTCTCATTGAAGGCTGTCAAGGCATTGGAATCGTTGGAACTACACCCAAATGTAACATTTCTAGTTGGTGAAAATGGAAGCGGAAAATCAACCCTTCTAGAAGCGTTGGCTGTTTCATATGGATTCAACCCTGAAGGTGGAACGAAGAACTTTAATTTTTCAACGGAAGCATCACATTCTGAACTTCATAAATATATTCGGCTTGTAAAGGGAATTCGAAGGGCAAAAGATGGATTTTTCTTGAGAGCTGAGAGTTTTTATAATGTTGCATCAAGCATAGATCAAATGGACCGTGAACCTTATGGCGGCGCGCCTATAATTGCATCATATGGCGGCGTGTCACTTCATAAGCAATCTCATGGGGAAGCATTTATGACACTCATGCAGGAACGTTTTAGCGGTAATGGAGTCTATATTCTTGATGAGCCTGAAGCGGCATTATCTCCAACGCGTCAGATGGCTATGCTCACTCGAATTCATGACTTGGTTCAAAAAGACGCACAGTTTATTATTGCCACACATTCGCCTATTATTATGTCTTATCCAAATGCTATTATTTATAATGTGGACGATGATTTTAAAGAGATTTCTTATAAGGATACAGAGCATCATGTTGTTATGAGAAAATTTATGAATCGACCTGAAGAAATGCTAAGTCTATTACTAGAAAATGAATAAAAGTCAATTAAGTCAATGAATTCAGAAATTTCATAATTATACATTGACATGGTATACATTGTGACGTATACTACTATCTAAATACATAATGATCTCATCGAGAGAGACTGAGGGAGCGGCCCTTTGAAGTCTCAGCAACCTGCTAAATGTAAGGTGCTAAATCCGACAGTCCGTAGACTGGAAGATGAGTTATGAAGACGATACCGACTTCTCTCATCTAACCCTGAGAGAAGTTTTTTGTTTTTCAGCTCTTTCTCGATCATTCATGTAAAAACCATGACAATATATGAAAGCGAGGAAGTTAAAATGAGTAAATCTAATTATGGATTAGGCACAATTGCGGTACAAGGCTCTTATACAGCGGATGAAACAGGTGCAAGAACAATTCCGATTCATCAAACGGCATCTTATGATCTTGGAAATGCAGACCGAGCGGCAAATTTATTTGGACTTAAAGAATTTGGAAATATCTATACACGTTTGAACAATCCGACGAACACATCCTTTGAAGAAAAAATCAATTTACTTGAAGGTGGTGCGGCGGCACTTTCCACAGCTTCAGGACAAGCGGCAATCACGATCGCAATTCTGAATCTTTGTGAGGCTGGGGATCATATTCTGGCTGCGAGCACACTCTATGGCGGGACGTATACACTGTTTGCATATACGTTCAAAAAACTTGGTATTGATGTAACCTTTGTTGACCCTGAATTGTCTTTAGAGGAACTTCAAGCGGAAGTGAAGCCGAATACAAAAGTTGTGTATGGTGAGACCATTGGGAATCCTGGACTTAACATCCTTGATTTCGAAAAGTTCTCAACGCTTTCAAAAAGTGCAGGCGTACCGCTTGTTATTGATAACACATTTGCGACACCTTATTTGATTAGGCCTTTTGAACACGGTGCTGATATTGTTGTATATTCCGCTACAAAATACATTGGCGGTCATGGAAATAGCATTGGTGGTGTGATTGTAGATTCGGGTAAATTTGAGTGGACGAGTGAAAAATACCCTGGTCTTGTAGATCCTGATCCGAGCTATCATGGTCTTGAATATTATAAGACATTTGGTGAACTTGCATTCATAGTGAAGGCGAGGGTCCAACTCCTCAGAGACCTAGGTTCAACACTGAGTCCTTTCAATTCATTCTTGCTTCATACAGGTCTAGAAACGCTCCATTTACGTGTTCAAAGACACTCGGACAATGCACTTGAACTTGCTAAATATTTACAGGCACATGAACTTGTAGAGTGGGTATCTTATCCTGGACTGGAAAGTCATCCATCTCATGAAAGAGCGAAGAAGTATCTTCCAAAGGGTGTGAGTGGCGTCCTTACATTTGGTGTCAAAGGTGGCAGAGAAGCGGGACGTCAGTTTATAAACAATGTTGAACTTGCGAGTCTTGTTCCGAATATTGGCGACACCCGAACACTTGTTATTCACCCTGCAAGCACAACACATTCACAACTGACAGAAGAAGAACAAATTGCATCAGGCGTATCACCAGACCTTATTCGAGTATCTGTTGGTATTGAGGATATAGAAGATGTTAAGGCTGATTTTGATCAAGCACTTAGAATAAAGTAGTAGGAGGGGTCATATGCCAGTTATTGTGCCCGAGAGTTTTCCGGCTTACAAAACACTAACAGAAGAAGGGTTGTTCTTGATGGATCAAGCACGTGCAGAACATCAAGATATTAGACCACTTGAAATACTGATACTGAACTTAATGCCACTTAAGATTGTGACAGAAACACAGTTGTTAAGATTGATTTCCAATAGTTTGGTTCAGGTAGATGTGACATTTATTCACCCTAAGTCTCATGAAAGCAAGAACACGGATGCCAACCATTTGAAAACCTTCTACAAGACATTTGACGATGTGAAGCACAATCGGTTTGATGGCATGATCATTACAGGTGCTCCAGTAGAAAATCTTGAATTTGAGGATGTAACATACTGGGAAGAACTTAAGGAAATTATGGATTTTTCTAAAACCAATGTAACGTCAACAATGTTTATTTGTTGGGGTGCACAAGCTGGGTTATATCATTTCTATGATGTGCCCAAACATTCTTTAAAAGAGAAAAAGTTTGGGGTGTTTGAACATGATATTAGCGATCGTAAAATTCCGCTTTTAAGAGGTTTTGATGAAGTCTTCTTGGCTCCGCACTCTCGTCACACTGAGACACGGCGGGAGGACATAGAAAAAGTAAGTGGACTGAGCATCTTGTCAGAGTCAGTGGAAGCCGGAGTTTATATTGCTTCCAGTCGTGATTTTAGTCAGATATTCGTAACGGGTCATTCAGAGTATGATGGCCTGACACTACACATGGAGTATGCGCGTGACAAAGAAAATGGCTTAAGCATTCAGATTCCGCACAACTATTATCCATCTGACAATCCTGCGAATCGACCTAAAAACAGATGGCGCTCTCATGCGAATTTATTGTTCTCAAACTGGTTGAACTATTGTGTATATCAGGTTACGGATTATGATTTGTCAGAAGGATAGATGTAAGCACTGAGTTGTTATATATTTTCAAAGATAATAGCCTGCATGATTGTTCTAATTTGGCAATCATGCAGGCTTTTGTTATATAAAATCTGTATTTCTAATTTCAATTTCCGTACCTTCTGGTGCAACGAGTTTAAATTGCTGTCCACCTTTTATTCTGTAAATACTTTTGCCGTGTTTTGGTTTTACAGTGGCTCCAAATGAACAGGCTTCCTCATAAGCAGTCTCTATATTAACCACCTCGAAGCTCAGGTGAGAAACACCTTGAATGGAATTGCTATAGGCTCCATAGGGTTTATTACATTTAGCACTTAAGAGCTCAATCATAAGCGGGCCTCGTTTTAACCACGTGCGGTGAAGCCTCTTAGGTGCATAAAGGTCGTCTTTGACCAATTCAAAACCGAGTAGATCCTTGTAAAAACTAAGTGAGTCATCATAGTTTGAAGTGTGAATGCAAAAGTGATGGAATGATTTTATATCCATAGTTAAACCCCTTAATTAAATCTAATGTAAAGTTGTAGATAGAATTGTTTCGTTAATTTATATTTTATCAAACTGGATGAAAATAGGCCAGTTTTATATTACAAGTGGAAAACGTATTAACGCGGATGATATATATTACTTCCTAATTATTGTATAATTGGTTGGAGTGTTTAGATTATAGTGGAGTGAGGTTTTACCTGTGAAATCATCAAATATCAATATAACCAAAATTCTTATGGGACTATCAATAATAGGACTGCCTGTGATTTTTGCTATTGTCTATTTAGACATAAAGCATAAGCTGGCTTTTTATATGGTCATCGGGGTTGTACTTATATTATTTGCGACTGTGATTAGTATGGTGATTTTGACCATAAAAACAATGCTGAAAGTTAAAGATCCGGTGGAAATGAAGAAAAGATTCAAATTGTTTTTTGGAATCCTTTCATCATCAGTATGTCTAAGTCTAATATTGAGTTGCTTCTTTGAAAGTTATGGATTAACGAGAAGTATATTGAACGGGTTGTTTGTATCGATTGGAATTGCAGTGTTTGATCAGTATTTATATAAGCAAATTTGAGTGGGAGATGAACACTGTGAAAAGGGACGTTGTTTATAGACATTTAGAGTTATCAGATATTAAAAGCGACATGTTACGTGATTTTATCAGACACCAAGAAGTCACGGATGTTTATTTTTACAAAAATGGTCAACGTGTAAAGTCGAACAATCCCTTCACTGAAATCTGGGGCGATGACGAAAAGGCGGAAATTGTTGTTGAAATGAGAGCGTCGCTTGAAAGTGGAGGAACTCTCATAGGCGCATATTCTAATGAAAAGCTTATTGGATTCGCATCTGTAGATGGCGCATTCATCGGGTCTGAAGGTGAGTATTTAAAATTAGATTTGCTCTATATATCGAGTGATTTCCGTGGACTTGGCCTTGGAAGAATGCTATTTAGAAAATGTGTTGACGATGCTCGGAAAGCTGGCGCGAAAAAACTGTATATTTCGTCGCAGTGCTCTGTTGAAACGGTGGAATTTTATTCGAAAGTGGGCTGTGTTGATGCAACTTGGATCTATCAAAAACAGGTTGAATTAGAGCCTTATGACTATCAATTTGAATATGTTATAAAGAATATGAAGTTCATTGGCATTGATCTGGCTTGGACATATAAGAATGAAACAGGCGTTTGTGTGATTGATGAAAGCGGGCGCGTTGAATTTTTAGATTCTCAAGTCTATTCAGATGAGGCGATTTTATCCATTATCAAAGAGTACTCTGGTGACGGAGTGTGTATTGCCATTGATGCACCACTCATTCTCAATAATGAAGAGGGCGCAAGAGAAGCGGACCGTTTATTGGTTAAGAATAAAATTCACGGACATACTGTGTTTCTTTTTATGGCGAATAGAAGATTTTTCATGAAATCCTATGGAAGTGTTCGTGGTGAAACATTGACGGCGTTGATTCAAAAAGAAATTCCAGCAGCGGAATTTAATGAAATTGCAGTCGAGGGTAAAGTATCTATGGTTGAGACTTTCCCGACAGCCATTTGTTGTGGGTTGTTCCCAGAAATATATCCAGTGAAATATAAGGTGAAACATAAAACGCCGTATGAAGAATCGAAACGTCAACTGGTTCGAATTCTAAAACGACTTGAAAAAATCGAGAAAATTGAGGGTCGTGTATATGGTTTGGTTGACAAATTGAATGTGAATCACCTTGAAATAACAAAGAAAACACATAAGCATATTGAAGATCAACTGGATGCTTTCCTGAGTGCTTATTCATTATTCACGATTTATAAAGGATATGCGAATCAAAAATCATTTGGTGATTATAAGGATGGTTTCATAACGATTCCGATTATTGATTCTGAACATGAACTGTCCCAAAAGTTATGATTTTGGAACAGAAATAATAAATCTAATAAGACTATAAAAGGGAAAACTTAAATAATAATGACAAAGGTCGTGATGTATATGTTCAAAGGTACGAAGTGTAAAATGCTATTATTGTTGTCAATGCTGATTATCTTGTTTTCAATCTCGGTTTATGCTTCAGAGATGAACGGTGAAGTCCTGGATGGATCGGTTACTGAACTAGAAGAAGTTCGAGCAGTTTGGGTAACGACCATCTATGGTTTGGATTTCCCATCGAAGGCGACAACAGACAAAGAAATCCTTATGAATGAGATTGATGAAGTGTTGGAGAATGTTGAGGCGATGGGATTTAATACGGTTTATTTTCAAGTGAGGCCTGCAGCGGATGCACTGTACTCTTCGAAGATATTCCCTTGGTCAAAGTATTTAACTGGTGTGCAGGGATTGGCACCAGAGGATGATTTTGATCCAATGACGTATTTCATTGGTGTTGCCCATGGGAAGGGGATCGAAGTCCATGCTTGGCTGAACCCTTACCGTGTGACTAATAGCCAGAACGATGCTGAAGGATTGGTATCTAATCATCCTGCAAGATTGCACCCGGAATGGGTGGTTGATTATCAGGTTGGAAAAACGAGCAAGCTTTATTTCAATCCGGGTATTCCTGAAGTGGAACAGTTGATTTCGGATGGTATAGAGGAAATCATCGATAACTACGATGTAGATGGTATTCACTTGGACGATTACTTCTATCCAGGAAGAGATTTTAATGATTACAGCACCTACGTTATGTATGGTAAAGAATATGAGTATATAGAGGATTGGAGAAGGGCGAACATCAACAGCTTGGTTGAGTCCATCTATAACCTGGTGAAGGAGAAGGACCGAGAGCTTCAGTTCGGTGTGAGTCCTTTTGCTATCTGGGCCAATGACAATTCTCAACCACTTGGCAGTGATACAAGAGGTTCTGAAAGCTACTACAAACACTATGCCGATACCAGAGGGTGGGTAAAAGCCGGGTATCTGGATTACATTATGCCTCAGATCTATTGGAACATAGGGTTTGAAATTGCAGATTACGAAAAACTGCTGTACTGGTGGTCAGATGTTGTGGCAGGTACCGAAGTGGATCTTTACATAGGACAGGCACCCTACAGGACAGGAAATTCCGATGTGAACAGCCCGTGGCACGGAGTGGATGAGATTGAGAGACAGGTGAACCTGAACCGCGAGACGGATCACGTTGGCGGCTACAGCATGTTTCGTTACAAGTCACTGGCGAACAATCCCGAGTTGGTTCAGTTGATGAGGGAACTGAATGAGTAATTATGTAAAAACCATTGTTAATTGATATTAACAATGGTTTTTATTTTGTGAAAAAAATGGTAAAGTGATATCGGATGAGTCGCAGCAACAATGCGCGGTCCTGATAATTTAGAAAAATCTACTTACTTATAGAAGGACAACACGTTGGTGGTGATCATATGAAACAAGGCGATAACAGCCTAAAGGAACCTTGTGCAAAAGAAGAATGTCGTGCATATATGAATGTTGTTGATGAGTTAACGAAAGTTAAGAGATTGACAAAAAAACTTGATACTGTACTTGAGTCATCTTACGATGGGATATTCATAACAGATGGCAATGCTGTGACGACACGTGTTAATCGCGCGTATGAACGAATCACAGGCATTCGAATTGAAGAAGTTTTGGGAAAACATGTTAACGTACTGGTTGATCAAGGCATCATATCAAAAGCCTGCAGCACAACTGTTTTAAGAACACGTGATGTTGTAACCATGCATCAAAAGCTTTCATCTGGAAAAATACTTCTTGTCACTGGGACACCCATATTTGATGATCATGGAGATATTGAAATGATCGTGACCAATGTCAGGGACATCACAGAACTTCAAAGACTCAGAGAAGAACTATATAATAGAGATAAAAAAATGGATATGTACAATACAAAGCTGGAGTCGCTGCGCAAGACACTCAATGAAAAGAAGTCTTTATATTCTCGTGATGCGAAGATGGGACGCCTTCTCGAAGCAGCATCTCGTGTTGCTAGCCACGAAACCACAGTTTTAATTACAGGAGATACCGGCGTTGGAAAAGAGAGAATGGCTGAGTTTATCCATGAGAATAGCATGCGCGCTGATCGTAAGCTTATATCTGTGAACTGTGGCGCTATCCCTGATACGCTTATTGAGTCTGCTTTGTTCGGTTATGACGCTGGTGCATTTACAGGTGCGAAAGCGGGTGGAAAGGCTGGTCTCTTCGAAGAGGCAAATGGAGGGACTATTTTCTTGGATGAAATAGGAGAACTCCCTTACAATATGCAGGCGAAACTGCTTAGAGTGTTGCAGGAACAAGAAATTCAACGTGTTGGAAGTGTTGAAACTGTTAAAATTAATGTTCGAATTATAACAGCAACGAATAAAGATCTGAAGGCTATGTCGGAAGAGGGCTCATTTAGAAAAGACTTGTTTTACCGACTCAATATTATTCCTGTACATATTCCACCGCTTCGAGAACGAAAGGCAGATATTGTTTCTCTCATTAATGAATTTTTAAGCGCACTGAATCTTGAATATGACGAGAAGAAGAGGCTGTCTAAAGATGCCTATGAGAAGCTTTATAATTATAACTGGCCAGGAAATATTCGTGAACTCAAAAATGTAATTGAGCGAGTGTTTGTTATGTGCCAAGATGATACTATAGAGGCCAATGAGCTTCCTATAGAGGTTGAGCTGTATTACGACAATCATGTTGATGTTCCAACTGGATCTCTTAAAGAGGCGGTTGCATTGGTAGAATCACAAATGATTGATCAGGCATTTGAGCGTTTTGGAAATGTAAGAGATGCTGCAAAGGCGCTTGGTATTGATGCTTCGACTTTCGTGCGGAAAAGGAAAAAATATAACGAAGTTGTTAAGAAAGTAACGATGTAAAAGTGCGTGTTGCAAAAATACAACACGGTGCAATTTTGCAACAACGATCAAAAACGACGGTGTAACCGTTGGAAACACCGTTTATATCCTGAGTGAGAAAGAGGTTCTTGTTGCATTAATGCAACGATGTGCCTCTTTTTTAATGATCAGAAAGTAAACAATGCTCCGTTTGTGTTAAAGATATAACAATATAAAATGTGACAAATGCCTTGGTAATACAGCCTTT
>Ga0209272_10000468_pt1 | contig 33260 bp, 27 predicted proteins | sample tdDd002_FD_187125 | JGI IMG/M metagenome (GOLD analysis project Ga0209272, IMG submission 187125) | Marine sediment microbial communities from the Atlantic coast under amendment with organic carbon and nitrate - tdDd00.2 (SPAdes)... | ecosystem: Environmental > Aquatic > Marine > Coastal >... | reverse complement strand
TGCAAACCAATAGACAAAACCTCCCATTCTCCAACATAAACATCATTCTCAGGAAAGAGAAAAGCCAATTTTGGAAACTGAAAGCTTAAGGTAATATCAGCTTTTACGATTCCATGGTAATTGTTATTTGAATTGTCTTCTCCCATTAATCCGGAGGGTATGTCTATAGCAATTACTTTTGCTTCACTAGCATTTATAGCCTTTACAACCTCTAAGGCAACACCTTCAATCGATCGTGATAAGCCGGATCCAAAAATGGCATCAATCACGATATCATCGGGAAATAACCAAGGCATGGCATCTGCCGAAGCCAATTCATAAATATCAACCGCTTTAAGCAACTTTAATCTTTGCAGATTAACTTCGGCATCATCGGATAATGTGTTACTTATCTTAACAAGAAATACCTCTACGGTATAATTTTTCTCGGCTAGTAGCCTTGCTAATGCCAAACCATCCCCTCCATTATTTCCCGGTCCCACAAATATTTTACAATTTCGAGGCGCAGGAAATTTATCACCAATTTTATTAAAAAGTTTTAGCGTAGCTCTTTCCATTAAATCTACTGAAGATATGGGTTCATTCTCGATAGTATAAGCATCAATCTTTGCGACCAGTGAAGAAGGAAAAATTTTCATAGATATTTTGTTATAAGTTATATCAAAAGACAGTCCGTTTCAAATCGAAAAAGTCTAATTCGGAAAGCGTATTAATAAGAGTAAATTACACTAAAGAAACTTTCTCTTTACGCTCATTTTCTCAAGAAACATAAAGCATTTTAGGCATTCCTATCAAAGATACTAAACTTTTGAAATTTAGCTTTACTTACGAAAACGATTTAAATAAGTACGATTCGCTTACAAATCATTATAGACTTCTGATTTTTTCTATATATTTGTCGTTCTCATAACTAGAACGAAACTATTATAAATTAAAACTAACATTTATGTTTAAAGGACATCCTAAAGGAATGATTGCTGCAGCATTAACTAATATGGGGGAACGTTTTGGCTTCTATATAATGATGGCAATCTTAACACTATTTATTTCTGCTAAGTTTGGATTATCAGAAACAACAACAGGATACATTTATTCTGCATTCTATGCCTCAATATATTTATTGGCATTAGTGGGCGGTAGAATTGCCGACAAAACAAAAAATTACAAGGGCACTATTTTTACTGGTCTTATTGTAATGGCTTTGGGGTATGTAATGATTGCTATTCCAACTCCAACTCCTGTACCTAATCAAGCTTTATATTTAGGTATCACTTGTTTTGGTTTATTCGTTATTGCTTTTGGTAACGGATTATTTAAAGGAAACTTACAAGCTCTTGTAGGTCAGATGTACGACAAAGATGAGTATAGAGATAAAAGAGAATCAGGTTTTCAGTTGTTCTATATGTTTATCAACATTGGTGCTCTTTTTGCTCCTTTTATTGCTGTAGGTGTTAGAAACTGGTGGTTAAAGACAAATGGTTTCCTATATAATTCATCTTTACCTGAATTATGTCACGAATACGTTGGTCATGCTAAGGCAGGTACCGAAATGCTTCCTGAGAGATTAAATCAGCTAACTACATATGCAAAAGAAGTAATGGATGGTGGTAGTGTTACTCCTGAACTAGGATCTTTTGTAAACGATTACTTGAATGTTTTCAGTGTTGGTTTCCAGTATGCATTTATGACTGCTATTGTAATGATGGCTGTTTCTTTGATTATTTATTTAGTTAATAAATCAAAGTTCCCTGATATGTCTGCCAAAGCTAATAATGGTGATAAAGAAGGACCATCGAAAGAAGAAATTCAAATGGATATTAAAGAAATTAAACAACGTGTTTACGCTCTTTTCGCTGTATTCGGAGTTGTTATTTTCTTCTGGTTTGCTTTCCACCAAAACGGATACTCTTTAACTTACTTTGCAAGAGATTATATTGATTTAAGTGCTATTAAAATGGACTTAGGCTTCACTCAAATTATTGGTGCAGAAATCTTTGCTGCTGTGAACCCAATATTTGTTGTATTCTTAACTCCTGTAATTGTATGGTTCTTTGGATTTTTAGAGAAAAAAGGTATTAACCTTTCTACTCCTAAGAAAATTGCTTTTGGTATGGGAATCGCAGCTTTGGCTTATGTATTCTTAATGGTATACTCTTTTGCAGTACCAACTAAAGCTGAATTAGCTGGAATGACTCCTGAAGCACTTGAAGCGATTAAACTAACCCCATGGATTATGGTTGGTTTATATTTCATATTAACGGTAGCTGAGTTGTTTATCAGTCCTCTTGGAATTGCTTTCGTAGCAAAAGTTGCTCCTCCTCACATGCAAGGAATTATGCAAGGTGCTTGGTTAGCTGCAACAGCTCTAGGTAACTCAATCCTGTTTATTGGTGGTATTTTATATACAAACAGTCCAATGTGGTTAACATGGTTCGTATTTGTTGCGGCTTGTGCGCTTTCAATGTTTGTTATGCTTGCTATGGTTAAGTGGCTTGAAAGAGTTGCTAGCTAAGCAAATTGAAAATATATTTTAAGTAAACCGCCTCACATGTTGAGGCGGTTTTTTTATGCTCTAAACTCAACAGTGGCTTATTCTATTAGGCTATCAATAAAATCAAATAGAATTCCCACATCCTATTTCAGACTAAAAGGTATTTTATATTATATTTGTTTATTCAAAACAATTCTAAATAAAACACATGTTTGAAAAGCTTAAAAAACGTTGGGGCATTACTTCTAACATCCAGTTAGTTTTAATTCTCATCGTCTTCTCAATAACCGGTAGTCTTTCGGTAATGGTTCGAAATCCAATTTTTGACTATTTCTCCATAGGATCAGATACCAATATTCTACTTCGCATACTTTTAAGTATTCTAATTATTACGCCTACATATCAGGTTTTACTTTTGATTGTCGGAACTGTATTTGGACAGTTTAGATTCTTTTGGAACTTTGAGAAAAAGATGATTAGTCGATTCTCCAGAAAAAAGAACAAACCAGTAAACGAAACTCTATAATTATACCTCACGATAAGTCTATGAACAAAGAACAAATTGCAGATAGATTCAAAGAACTTCAAGACCGAATATGCAAAGCTTTGGAAAATACAGATGGTAAATCTAAATTCCAGGAAGACAAATGGGAAAGAGAAGGCGGCGGAGGTGGTCGCAGCCGAGTTATCAAGAATGGAAATATCGTTGAAAAAGGTGGTGTTCAGTTTTCGGCTGTTCATGGTAAGTTGCCAGATAAAATAAAAGACAAACTAAAACTTAGTGCTGAGAATTTCTTTGCTACAGGTGTCTCTTTAATTATGCATCCTGAGAATCCGCATGTGCCAATTGTTCATATGAATGTCCGCTACTTTGAATTGGAAGATGGCACCTTTTGGTTTGGCGGAGGAATTGATCTTACCCCAATTTATATAGATAAAGATGAAGCCAAAAAATTCCATACGAAACTAAAAGAGGTTTGCGATCGTCATCACCCTGAATTTTACGACAAGTTTAAACCTTGGGCTGATGATTATTTCTACCTTCCGTTTAGAGAAGAAACTCGTGGTATTGGAGGTATATTCTTCGATCATTTAAATGGTGCAAATGGCATGAGTAAAGAAGAACTTTTTAGTTTTGTAATGGATGTTGGCAATTTATTTGCGCCTCTTTATTGTCGTATCGTAACTAAAAATGCAAACAAAGCATACTCTGAACAGGAAAAAGATTGGCAATTGCATCGTCGTGGACGATATGTAGAATTTAATTTGGTGCTGGACAAAGGCACTAAGTTTGGATTGGACACCAATGGAAGAACAGAATCCATTTTGGTAAGCATGCCTCCGGAAGTAAAGTGGACCTATCAATATGAAATCAAAGAAGGCTCAAAAGAAGAAGAAACAATCCAACTGCTAAAGAAAGGAATCAATTGGATTGAACAAATCTGATTTCCATTTGTTGTATCATATAGCAGAAAAAATATTAATTTAACAGAGGAAATACTTTTTATTGTTTCCTTTTCAAATTCGCTTGAATAGCTATTACTATGTCTAAAAAAACTACCGTTCTACTTCTAAATTTAGGAACACCTAAAAGTCCAAGTGTTTCAAATGTTCGCACTTACCTTTTCGAGTTTTTAAACGATCGCAGAGTTATTGATATTCCTTGGTTGCTCCGCAAAATATTGGTAAACCTTATTATTGTGCCTTTTCGGGCAAAAGGATCATCGAAAATATACAAGCAATTATGGACCAAAGAGGGCTCACCTTTGATGATTTATGGTGAAAAAGTAAAGACATTACTGCAAAAAGAATTAGATGAAAACTATACGGTAGAATTGGCAATGCGCTATCAGGAACCATCAATGAAAAAGGTTTTAGAAAAAATCAGGTTAGACATGCCTGCCAAATTGGTCATTTTACCAATGTATCCTCAATATGCTTCATCAACCACTGGCTCTACTTACGAGAAGGCTATGGATATTATTAAAAGTTGGGAGGTTATTCCCGAAATTAAATTTGTAAATCAGTTTTTTGATCACAAAGGATATTTGGATACGATTGCTGACAATGCCAACAAGCATGATTTAAATGAATTTGATCATTTTGTTTTCTCTTATCATGGCTTACCGATTAGACAAATAAACAAAGTTCATCCTCATCTCGATTGTCATACCTGCAATTGCCACAAAAAATTCAAACCTGATACAGATTATTTTTGTTACAAATCAACCTGTTTTGAAACGAGTAGATTGCTGGCTGAAAAACTCAACATCCCGAAAGACAAATACACGGTTTCTTTCCAATCGCGATTGGATAAGAATTGGCTGGAACCATTCTCGGATAAAGTAGTGGAAGAACTGCCCAAAAAAGGAGTTAAAAAATTAATGGTATTCAGCCCTGTATTTGTAGCAGATTGTTTGGAAACAACCATTGAAATAGGAATGGAATACGCTGAGATATTTGAAGAAAATGGTGGCGAAAAATTGATATTGGTGGAAAGTTTAAACGATCATCCAAAATGGATAGCAACACTTAAAGATCTTGTTCTAAACTAGAATCAGTATTCAAACCACTTGAGTAGTGTTACCCAAACATCTTGGGAAGTACTGCCCAAACATTTTGAGTAGTATTGCTCGAGCTACTTGGGAAGTAGTACCCAAACTTCTTGGGAGGTATTGCCCAAACAATTTGAGTAGATTACTTCTTCTTTTCTAAGAATCTTCTATCTGATTTAATCTCACGTTTCTTTTCTTTCCACGTTTCATCCAACCAACCTGATACTGCATCTGGACGATTATCGAACTTGGAAAAGAATGGTTTGATATCCAGCAATGGTGTTCCATCTAAAATATCTACATCCTCAACATGCAGAACATTGTCTTCAATACCAACAAGTTTTACAGTTGACATACCGATTGCATTCGGACGACGTGGAGCTCTAGTGGCAAACAATCCATGTATAAAATCATCCATAAAAGGTTTTACCTGTAAATCGTATCCATTCGATTCATGCAAATGATACAGCAAAATAACATGAGAGAAAGATTCCAGGTCCATTAATCCTTCCACATATTCAGGATTGAGCTCAACCTTTGCTTTTATACCCGTTGCACTTAAAGGCTGAATTGGCATCCCCTCACGAGAAAGATGCGGCGTACGAATTGTTCCAATTGGCTTAAATGATATTTCTGTCATATCAATAACTATTTGTGATCATATAAATGTAGCAATTCTAAAGTTACCTTCCCGATGGAAAGATGAACTACGGAAAATTAAAATCATAAATTTATGAGTGAGAAAGGATAAGCTTAGCTATGTGGTATTATAAACCTTTCAACTATTGAACTTTTCGACTTTTCCAGACTTTCAAAAAAAATAAAAGAGGTTGACCTCGATAAACGAAGCAACCTCTTTAGTGCGCCAAGAACTCTTATGATAGAGTATTGTTGTTTAAGCCTTCACAAACTTTTGAGGCTTGATCATTCTTTCAGGAGAAAGAATTTCGTCTAACTTCTCCTTACTCAATAATCCTTCTTCAAGAATTAAATCGTAAACACTTCTGTTTTCCGCCAAAGCTCTTTTAGCAATACGAGAAGAAGCTTCATATCCTAATGTTGGATTAACAGCAGTTACAATTCCGATGCTGTTTAATACCATTTCTTTACAATGTTCTTCGTTTGCAGTAATTCCTTCAATGCAACGCTCTTTTAATGTTGCCATTCCATTCTCCAACATTTCCATTGATTCAAGAATCGCACGAACCAATACAGGCTCCATTACATTCAACTGTAATTGACCTGCCTCTGCAGCAAATGTTACAGTTAAATCATTACCAATAACTTTATATGCAATCTGATTTACAACCTCAGGAATTACAGGATTCACTTTTCCTGGCATGATAGATGATCCTGGTTGCATTTTTGGCAAATTGATTTCGTTGAATCCACAACGAGGACCAGAAGAAAGCAAACGTAAATCGTTACAAATTTTCGACAATTTAACTGCCAAACGCTTAACTGCTGATGAATACATTACATATGATCCTGTATCAGGAGTTGCTTCAATCAAGTTACCAGCTAAAACAATATCCAGGTTGGTGATATCACGCAAGTGTTTCACACACTTATCTGAGTATTCAGGTTCTGAGTTAATTCCAGTTCCAATTGCAGTTGCTCCCATATTCACTTCAAGGAACAATTTCGCATTCTGATTCAATCTCTCAATTTCCTCTTCAAGAGTTACTGCCCAAGCTTCAAACTCTTGTCCTAAAGTCATTGGAACCGCATCCTGAAGTTGAGTTCTACCCATCTTCAAAACATCCTTGAACTCTTCTCCTTTAGCGCGAAATCCAGCAATTAAGCTTTTTAGTCCAGCAACTAAATCTTCATTCATCAAAATCAATGCAATTTTAATTCCTGTTGGATATGCATCATTTGTTGATTGAGATAAATTAACGTGATTATTTGGATGACAATGATCGTACTCTCCTTTTTGGTAACCCAAAATTTCCAATCCTCGGTTAGCAATAACCTCGTTCACATTCATATTGGTAGAAGTACCTGCTCCACCTTGAATCATATCAACTGGAAAATTCTCGTGAAATTTACCATCAATAATCTCTTCACAAGCTTTAAGAATAGCATCGGTTGTATCTGTAGCCATCAAACCAAGCTCGTTATTCGCTTTGGCTGCGGCCCATTTCACCATTGTTAAACCTTTAATAAACTTAGGGTAAGCACTAAGTTTAACTCCGCAAATATTGAAATTTTCAATTGCTCGTAAAGTTTGAATACCGTAATAAGCCTCTTCAGGAACTTCTTTGTATCCAATTAGGTCATGCTCAGTTCTTGTTTTCATTGTGTGATTATACTTTTTGCCTGGCTCCTTAGTAAATTTTGAAATATCCCCTTTTCAAAATTTAAGAATGCCATTGCATGAATAATTTGTGTTTGTTTGTGGGAACAAATGTATAAGAAGAAAGATTTTTTACCGAAGAAAAAAGTAAAAATTAGCACTTACCATAACCATTCACCCAAACAGCTATTAATCTACATGTTACACATATAAAAACAACAAAAACAAGAACCTAACATGTATGTTTTTCAACAGAAAACAAACGTTTCCGTAAAAAACCTGATCAGAAAATTCTGATCTATTCAAATTCATTTTCATTCGGCTCAATTTCCGAAATTGGTTTTAAGTTTTCTGGAATCTCTTCGTTAACTTCATCTGTAAAAAATGGGAAAACATCCATGATTGGACTTTCCGTAATTGCGGGAATCTCGAAAGGTACAATCATATCGCTTAAACAGTCTTCCAAAAACTCATAAGCTTCTTTTACATTGTTCGCTTCAGCCAACATATATTGGTTTGCCTTCTTCTCTTTTCCTGATGCTTCATCAACATCTACAAAACTAACTTTTGCTTTATACCAGCGATCTCCATTTTCGTTTGGATACAATTCTACAACATTAGATTTACTAATATTGGTAACATTAAATTCACCACTTATCATTTGCTCCAATTCTTTGTGAATTCTCGCTTCAGCTTCGGTAAACGACATTGCATCTACCAAATATGGCTCAGATACTTTCTTTTCTTTACCCGATACTTCGTCAATTTTAACATATTTTACTTTGCACTCGAACCAATTATTTGTCATGATATAGATGTTTAAATTTTTAAAGGATAACAAAGATAAAGGATTTGAAATCCTATGAAAATAAATAAGGTCGACAAAATGCCGACCCTATCCTCTATTTTCTTTTACTATGTATTATTCAGGATTTTACACCCTATATTTAAATGGTTGTTATTTTACTCCCCAACTTTTATTTGGCAACTCTCCCATTTCCAATTCAATAGTTGCTCCATTCATCAAATCTTCATGTGTAAACCATGGTTTTTCAAGTACTTTACCATTTAGCTTGGCAGATTGAATGTATTTATTTCGTTTCGAACAATTGTTCGCAATCATGGTAAAGCTTTTACCGTTTTCTAAATTGATCTTTACTTTCTCGAAAAGAGGGCTTGTAATTGTATAAACAGGCAAACCTGGAGTCACAGGATAAAATCCCATTGAAGTAAATACAACAAATGCTGTCATTCCTCCACCATCTTCATCACCTGGAATTCCAAAAATATTATCCTTAAACCAAACATCTAGCAAAAAGCGAGTCCACTTCTGTGTTTTCCATGGTGAATTGGTATAATTGAACAAATATGGAATGTGAAAACTTGGTTCATTACCCATTGAAAACTGCCCTACTAATCCAGTAGCATCAGGTAGTTTTGCCCAAAATTCAAACTTACTACGACCTAAATCTTCACGAAACATTTGGTCCAAATTGGCTTCAAACTGTGAAGTTCCTCCCATTAATGAGATCAATCCTTCAACATCATGTTGTGTTTGCCACAAGTAGGTCCAACCATTATTCTCATCGTAATACGATCTGGCTCCCATACCACCATCAAATTTTGGATCAATATCAATCCATTTGCCATTCCCGTCTTTAGGCAAGAACATTTTCTTTTCAGGGTGCCATAAATTGATGTAATTCTTTGCACGAGGAATATACTTCTCGTAAACTTTATCCTGTTTAAGCTCTTTTGCCATTTCAGCCAAAGCCCAATCATCGTAAGAATGTCCCAATGTAATAGCTACAGCCTGTCTGTTTTCAAAAGAATGTACTCTGGAGCATGGTTCTTTTTCACCTTCCTTAATAGCAGGGTAAAATCCTTCTCTATGATAGAAATCATCCAACTCACACTTCTCACCATTTCTCCATGGCAACATGGTTGCTTCTTCCGCATTTTTCAGCATTCCTTCAAATGCCTTATCTACATCAAAATTTCGTATTCCTTTCTGATAAGCATCCCAAAATGTAATGGAAGAATGGAATCCATTCATACATGCATGATCACCATATATTACCGGAAATTGTGGAACCCAACCACTTTGCTTATACATATCAACGTAAGATTGCAACATATCGGCTTCCACATCTGGCTGCAAAATCATTCTTAATGGATGCTGAGCTAAATAAGTATCCCAAACCCAATCATCAACATAAAATGGGCGTTCTCCTTTGTGAATCTTATTGTCAAAACCACTAAAATACTTTCCTCCTTCTGAGATATTCGTCATTCTCTCGTAACAACGATACAAAGAAGTATAAAAACTTCGTTTTTGAGCTTCAGTTCCTCCTTCTACTTCAATCTGATTAATAACTTTACTCCAGGCTAGTTCCCCTTTGGCTTGTAATTCCTCAAATGATACATTAATTAACTCAGCCTCATAATTTAATTTGGCTTGATCAACACTAATAAAAGAGGTCGCATACTTTAATTCTACTTCAGACTCAGAATTTTCAGCATAACTTGCCAATAACTTATCATCTTCCAATTCAAACACAGGTTTCCCTGATAAAGTGGCGTACAAGTATATTTTTACATTATCAAATGTTTCTAAACCTGTTATAACATTCTTTTCTGTTTGAAAATTACCATTCTTAAAATAGTGATCGAAATGAAGGTTCTTTTTTACTCCATTAGGATAGATAAATCTGAATATTCCTGTTTTTTCTCCAACTGTATATTCTACTTTTGCTTCAATATCTATCAACTGTGTTGAATAATACCAAGGTCTGGTAACTTCCAGATCGTGATCGTAGGTCAACCTTTCATTCCATTTTTCTGCATTCACATCTCCTACTGATGGTTTTACTGAAAAAGCACTAGCTATTCGATGAGAAACTACATTTAATGGAAATTTTGAAATCTGATCATCCAAATAATCCTTCCTATCAGGATACATTCTTGTCATTTGATTAGGCAACTGAACTGTGGGTCTGGTGGGCTGTAATATATGACCAACATTCCCAATAGTAGGATCTACAAAACCCAACGCTGAACTTTCTTCCTTCTTAATAGAACATGAACTAAAAAAAATAAGTCCAATAAAAGAGGTTAGTACAAATAGTCTCATTCGATAAAAATCTAATTATTAATTCGGCAACTAATATAAAGGGAGTAGATTAACAAGAGGGTTAATGTTAGATTAACAAGTGTTTTTTTTATAAAAACTTTGATAATTTATCAAATTAATCACCAATGAAACGAAATCATCATGATTCAAAAAGAGAAAATTTAGGATATGAAAAAAGGGGAAACAATTTTCATTGTTTCCCCTTTTAGTAGCGAGAGGCGGGCTTGAACCGCCGACCTCGTGATTATGAATCACGCGCTCTAACCAGCTGAGCTACCTCGCCGTTTTGCTTGATTGCGGTGCAAATATAGAATCCTTTTTTGTTTAAAAAAAATCTTTTTTCTGAAAAAAAACAATCATTCCAAGCTGTGCTCATTAAACTATCTGTTATACAGAAATGTTACGCATTAAAAAAAATATTAAAATATTTTTAAAGATAAAGTTGTTCCAATTTCGAGCATAAAAAAAGGGAAACAATTTTCACTGTTTCCCTTTTTTAGTAGCGAGAGGCGGGCTTGAACCGCCGACCTCGTGATTATGAATCACGCGCTCTAACCAGCTGAGCTACCTCGCCGTTTTTCTAATGCGGTGCAAATATAGAATCCTTTTTTGTTTAAAAAAAGCCAATCCCAATTATTTTTTCAAAAAAATATCAAATTACCAAATTTAAAGAATTGTAATTTTTTACTTACCTTATACCATATTGATGACATAAATAGGATTAACAGTATGAGTTTGTATAAAGATTTTGCTTAGTTTTTTATATTTAAATAATTCTTAAGTATCTTTGCGTCAATTTTTAAGTATTGACTTACATCTCACCTTATTAGTGTCGTATTTTAATACATGGAGAGCTTTTTGAAAAAGTAGAGTTCTCCCTATATTTATTATCAAAAAATTTATGCCCCAATCAATGAAAAAATTTGAACTGGAATACGTACTTCAAGCTTCTCAGAAAGTTATTTTCGATAGATTAAGCAGTGCAAGTGGTCTATCTGAGTGGTTTGCTGACGATGTAAATCAAAAAGGAAAAGTTTATACTTTTTTCTGGGATGGCTCAGAACAACAAGCCGAACTGCTATCAAAAAAAGACAATCGATTAATTCGATTCCATTGGTTGGATAGCGAAGACGACGAGAGCTTTTTTGAATTTAGAATTGAAATTGATGCTCTAACCAACGATTTATCATTGATTATTACTGACTTTGCAGAAGAGGATGAAATCGATGAGAGTATTGAACTTTGGGATTCCCAAATTTCAGAATTAAAACATGTATTAGGTATATGATTTTTTAACACATCATATCGCCAAATCCTGAATAAAATAGCTTATTTTTGTAAGCTTGAGAGACCAGTTTCTTCATGTAATTGGTCTTTTTTAGCTTATTGTTTTTACTATTGATGAAATCAGCAATCTATTTTTATTGTTGATATCAACCAAAATATTCTGGAATGAAACGATTACATTCATTTATACTTAAAAGTTTTCTAGGTCCGTTAACCTTTACCTTCTTCATCTGTATGTTTGTTCTCCTAATGCAATTTTTATGGAGATATATCGATGAGTTGGTTGGAAAAGGTTTGGAATGGATTGTTATAGGTGAATTTTTGTTTTATGTTTCGGCAACTCTTGTTCCAATGGCATTACCATTAGCAATTTTACTTGCTTCTATTATGACCTTTGGAAACATGGGGGAAAATTACGAGTTAACCGCAATGAAAGCCGCGGGAATATCATTGCAAAGAATTATGCGACCACTAATTGTTCTTATTATTTGTATCAGTTTAAGTGCATTCTTCTTCGCCAATTACGTAATGCCAATCGCATCATTAAAAACAACTTCCCTTCTTCTCGATATCAAAAAACAAAAACCAGAATTAATTCTAAAGGAAGGTATTTTCACTAATGATTTGCCTGGATTTAGCATTAAAGTTGGTCCAATAGACAAGGAAACGGGAATGATGCGTGATCTTTTGATTTACGATCATAGAAAAGGAAAAGGTGATAGAGGTAATACAAATGTAACTGTAGCTGATTCGGGTACAATGGTGACTTCTGAAGACAAACAAAACATGAAGCTAACTTTGTATAGTGGTAACATGTATGAGGATGTTCGAGAAAAAGTTAGAGACAAGAAACACCCTTCCCGAAGAATAAAATTTGGAGTTTACGAAACCAATGTACCTCTGCGAAGCAATAAATTAAAGCGTGGAGATGAAGATCGATACAACAAAAACTACAGAATGCTTAATTTAAAGCAATTGAGTCATTCAGAAGATTCATTAAGCACTGAACTAAAAAAATACAAGAGCCGTTTCGTAAAAAGTTTACTTGCCAAACATTATTTCAAAAAAGATGTAAGAAAACTTCGATCAGACTCGATCAAAGTAAAAGAACTACTTAAAGAAACTAAAGATGTTGATTCTCTTTTTCAAGTTATTCCAATGACAAAGCAATTAACATCTATTAGTAATGCTTTAACTTTTGCACGAAAAGCAAGGGAAAATTCATCACGAAAAGAAGGTGAGTTTTTGGTAAAAGAAAAATGGATTAAAAAATTCACTAATGAGTGGCATCGTAAATTCACATTGCCATTTGCCTGTATGATATTTTTCTTTATCGGAGCACCTCTAGGAGCGATAATTCGAAAAGGAGGTTTGGGAATGCCAGTAATTATTTCTATTCTATTCTTTATCTTCTACTATGTCATTTCAATGACAGGAGAAAGAGCTGCGAAACAACTAGTTCTTGATCCAGCTCTTGGCATGTGGATATCATCATTAATAATCCTTCCATTAGGGATAGTCTTAACCTATAAGGCAACAACTGATTCGGCTGTTTTTAATATTGAAAATTATATTGATTTCTTTAAAAAGATTAATCCATTGCAATTCTTCAAAAAGAAAAATGCGTAAATTCATTATTTTATACACAATTAGCACATTCTTACTGTTTTCATCCTGCAGCAATAATAAAGCTGTAGGTGAAAATCAAATCTTAAATCTTATAGATAATTGGCATCAGGCAGCAGCTAATGCAAAACTGGACACCTATTTTGATTTAATGAGTAAAGATGCCATTTACATTGGAACAGATCCTGGCGAAAGATGGACAAAGGAAGAATTTCATCAATTTTGCAAACCCTATTTTGACAAAGGAACTACCTGGGATTTTAAGCCTTTTGATCGAAAAATATATCTTTCATCTGATAAAAAAACCATTTGGTTCGATGAACTTTTAGATACATGGATGGGTGTGTGCAGAGGTTCTGGTGTTATCATTATAGAAGATGAACAATACAAAATCTCACATTATCATCTTTCCGTAACCATTAAGAATGAAAGCATAAAAGAGTTTTTACAAATAAAACAAAACTAATATGTTTGATGATTTAAAACCAGATATAGATTACTATATGAGTCCTGATGGATATCGTATTCTCACCAAAAAATATTTAACTGAAAGAGGTTATTGCTGTGGTAATGGCTGCAAACACTGCCCTTATTTTCCAAAACACAACAAAGGTAACAGAACAATAAAAGAGTAAGCTATGAGTTTGAAAATTGTATATATGGGGACTCCTGATTTTGCCGTAGCTCCTTTAGAAGCTCTGTTAAATGCAGGATGTAATATAGTTGGTGTTGTAACCAACCCAGACAAACCTGCCGGTAGAGGTCAAAAAATACAAGAAGCTGCAGTTAAAAAATTTGCCGTTTCAAAAGGATTAAAAATTCTTCAACCTGAAAAATTTAGAAATGAAGAGTTCCTGAATGATCTTAGAGCTCTTGAAGCTGACTTACAGGTGGTAGTTGCATTTAAAATGTTACCTGAAGTAGTTTGGAACATGCCAAAGTATGGAACATTAAATCTACATGCATCTCTTCTACCGCAATACCGAGGAGCAGCTCCTATCAACTGGGCAATTATTAATGGCGATAAAGAAACTGGCGTTTCAACCTTTCTTTTACAGCACGAAATTGATACTGGAAACATTCTTTTTCAAGAAAAAACTAATATTGACGAAAATGACAATGTTGAAGTTATTCATGACAAATTAATGAATATTGGTTCTGAGCTTGTCGTAAAAACAGTAAAAGCAATTGAAGCTGAAGACTACCCTCAAATTCCACAAGAAAGTTTAGATACAGAAACTTTAAAATCTGCACCAAAAATTTTCAAGGAGGATTGCAAAGTAGATTGGAGCAAAAGTATTGATTCTATTCACAATTTAATAAGAGGTTTAAGCCCTTATCCTGCAGCCTGGACTGAATTAATTCCAAATGAAGAAGGAAAAAATATCGGTTTAAAAGTATTTGGAACCAACAAAGAAATTGTTTCGCACCAACATAAAATTGGAAGTCTGCATACCGATGGAAAAAAATATCTGAAAGTTGCTGTTGATGGTGGATATATATCTATTAATATGTTACAACAAGCAGGCAAAAAGAGAATGAATGTAGAAGATTTCCTTCGCGGATTTCAACAAATATCCAACTATCATTTATAATATTTCAAAGGAAGCTTTTAAAAGCTTCCTTTTTTTTCGCTTACCAAAAAAAAAAGAGTTCTCACCAATAATTCTTTTATTTTCGAAAACCTTTTCGTAAATTTTATATAGTGTAATAAGACTCCGAAAAATATTCGGTCCCAACTCCCAAATCACTTCTTACACAAAACTTAAATCACAATTTATCCTCTCATCTCTTTTATAAGAGACTGATTCTATTTTGCGCCTCGGTTAAACATTAAAATTGATCGAATTGCTGTAATACCTTACATACTTTAATCTCAAAATTATGGTTACGCGCATTTTTGATTTACTCGATAATTACAGGGATAATTTCCTTGATAAAACAGATGCCTTTGCAAAAAAGGAAAATGGTGAATGGCATAGTTATTCAACAAAGCAATATCTCAACTATTCCAACTTGATGAGTTATGCTTTTTTGGACAAGAACATTTCCAAAGGAGACAAGGTAATCTCCATATCAAATAATCGTCCAGAGTGGAACTTTTTAGACATGGCTTTGGCTCAAATTGGCGCCGTTCATGTTCCTTTGTATCCAACAATCAGCCCAAAAAGCTATGATTTTATTATCAGGCATTGTGAACCCATTGCCATTTTTATCTCAGATCATCATCTTTACAAAAAGATTGCTCCATTATTGAAAGATCACCCATCTGTAAAATATGTATTTGCATTTGATAAAGTCAATTCTGCAACTCACTGGACCAAACTTCTCGATATTGGAGAAGAAGTTAAAGAAAAACAATCTGAACGCTTATTAGATCTGAAAAAGAGCATTCAACCAGATGATTTATTAACTATCATTTACACATCAGGCACAACAGGAAACCCAAAAGGAGTAATGCTATCTCACAAAAATTTCACAAGCAATGTTTTGGCATCAGCGGCACGCTTAATTTTAAATTCCAATCATAAATGTTTGAGTTTTTTACCTATCAATCATGTATATGAACGCATGGTGAATTATCAATATCAGTATAAAGGAATTAGTATTTACTATGCCGAAAGCATGGAAACTATTGGTGATAATTTAAGAGAATTAAAACCACATGGCTTCGCAACCGTTCCCCGATTATTAGAAAAAGTCTATGATAAGATTATGGCTAAGGGAAAAAGTCTTCCCTTCCTTAAAAAATCAATTTTTATGTGGGCTGTTAACCTAGGACAGAAATTTGAATTGAATGGTAGCAATGGCTGGTGGTATAGTTTCAAATTAGGCATTGCCCGCAAATTAATCTTTAGCAAATGGCAAGAAGCCCTTGGAGGAAACATCATGTTTATGTGTTCAGGAGGTGCTGCCCTACAGGTTCGATTGGAAAGATTATTTTGGGCTGCTGGAATCCCTGTTCAGGAAGGCTATGGATTAACTGAAACCTCACCTATAATTGCTGCAAACCAAAATGCTTATCCCGATGTAAAATTTGGTACAGTAGGTCCGGTTTTGGAAGGTGTAGAGGTAAAAATAGCTGAGGATGGAGAAATATTGGCACGAGGACCAAACATTATGCTCGGTTACTATAAAAATCCGGAATTAACAAAAAAAGTAATTGATGAAGATGGATGGTTTCATACCGGCGATATTGGCTGTATGGTTGAGAATCGATTCCTTAAAATCACAGATCGAAAAAAAGAAATATTCAAAACATCAGGTGGAATTTACATTGCCCCCCAGGTAATAGAGAACAAATTAAAGGAATCTCCTTTTATTGATCAGGCGATTGTTATAGGTGAATTCCGAAGATTTCCAGCGGTAATTGTATCACCCGATTTTGAATTTTTGAAAGAGTACTGTAAACGTAAAAAGCTGGAATTTGGCAGTCCTGAAAAGATCATTGAAAGTGAACGAATTCAAATGAGAATTTGGAAAGAAATTGAAAAAACCAATATTAATTTAGATAGACCTAAGAAAATTAAAACCTGCCGATTGGTACCGGATGTTTGGACTCCCGATAGCGATGAACTATCTCCTACTCTCAAGTTAAAACGTAAAGTTTTAAAAACTAAATACGATCATTTGATACAAGATATCTATGCTTATGAAGAATCGGAGTAAATCTATTCTCAATTCACACACTATAATAAATAAAATATGACTCGTAAAATAAGAAAAGTTGCAGTTTTGGGCGCAGGAGTTATGGGAGCCCAAATTGCCTGTCATTTTGCAAATGTAGGCGTAGAAGTTCTTCTTCTTGATATGCCTCCAAAAGAATTAAATGAGCATGAAAACAATGCAGGTTTGTCTCTCAGTCATCCAAAAGTTCGGAATCGAATTGTGAATGAACTGTATAACAAAACCATTAAATTAAGACCTGCACCTCTATATCTAAAAACATTTTCTGATAGAATTAACACTGGAAATTTTGAAGATGATTTACACAAAATATCCGATTGCGATTGGATAATTGAAGTGATTGTTGAAAATTTAAAAATCAAACAAGAATTTTACTCTAAAATAGAAGAATACCGAAAACCCGGTTCTTTAATTACAAGTAATACTTCCGGTATTCCCATTCAAATGTTAATTCATGAAAGATCGGAAGATTTCTCGGCTCACTTTTGTGGAACTCACTTTTTCAATCCACCACGATATTTAAAGCTATTAGAAATTATTCCATCATCTAAAACAAGTCAGGAAGTTATTGATTTTTTGACTGATTTTGGTGAACGATTCCTAGGCAAATCTGTAGTTATCTGTAAGGATACACCTACATTTATTGCCAATCGTGTTGGAGTATATTCGATGATGTCGGTTTTTCATTTAATAGATGAATTTGGTTTTTCGGTTGAAGAGATAGACAAACTCACTGGTCCAATAATCGGTCGAGCTAAATCAGCAACCTTTCGCACTTGTGATGTAGTTGGATTAGATACACTCGTTTTTGTTGCTCAAAACTTACAGAAAACATTACCAAACGATGAAGGTATTGATGTTTTTCAAATACCTGAATTCATAAAGCAAATGATGGGAAACCAATGGCTGGGAGCAAAAACCGGACAAGGATTCTACAAAAAAGTAAAGGTTGATGGAAAAAGTGAGATCAAGAGTCTTAACCTGACGAATTTTGAATATCAGGACAAACAAAAAATCAAATTTGCAGAATTCGAAGCTGCAAAAGCCGTTCCTCATCTTAACAATCGATTCAAAGTACTACTAAAGGGAAATAGTAAAGTAAATAAATTCTATCAGAAGCTATTTTTTGGATTGTTTGCCTATGTTTCTAACCGAATGCCTGAGATTAGTGATGAGCTTTATAAGATTGATGAAGCCATTTGTTCTGGTTTTGCCTGGGGAATGGGTCCATTCGAAATATGGAAAAGCATAGGAATTAAAGAATCACTCCCAATAATGGAAGCAATGGGATTTAAAGCTGCCAATTGGGTTTATAACATGGTTCAGGATGACTTAAGTTTTTATCAACTGAAAAATGGCAACAAACAATACTACGATGTTAATACAAACCAATATCAAACCATACCAGGCACAGAAAAACTCTTACTACTCAATAATCTTCGACCTTCAAACACCCTTTGGAGTAACGAAGGGGCAAGCATAATTGATTTAGGAGATGGTGTTATCAATCTTGAGTTTCATACAAAAATGAATACCATCGGTAGCGAAATCATTCAAGGAATCAATAAGGCACTGGAATTGGCAGAATTGGACCATAAAGCTCTGATTATCTCTAACGAAGGAGAAAATTTCTCTGCTGGAGCCAATATTGGTTTAGTATTTATGTTAGCCATTGAACAAGAATTTGAGGAATTAGATATGGTGGTACGTACTTTCCAAAACACCATGTTAAAACTTAAATATGCACCCGTTCCTGTAATTGCTGCACCACATGGAATGAGTTTAGGTGGAGGGTGTGAAATTTGCATGCATACCGATAAGGTAATTGCTCATGCTGAAACTTATATGGGGTTGGTGGAATTAGGAGTTGGAGTTATACCCGCTGGAGGTGGTACCAAAGAGTTTGCCTACCGACTATCAAAAGAAATAACTCCAGGTGATATCAGAACAAACCGTTTCCGTGATAAATTCTTAAGCATAGGACAAGCTAAAGTGTCGACTTCGGCATATGAAGCATTCGAATTGGGATACTTGCGCAAGGATGTTGATGAAGTAATTGTAAGTAAGAAACATCAATTGAGCTATGCGAAAAAAGCTGCTTTACTAATGGTGGAAAAAGGCTACACTCCTCCTCTACCAACCAAAGACATAACTGTATTGGGAAGTGAAGGTCTGGCTTTGGTTTATTCTGGAGCAGATGGAATGGAGGTTGGAAATTACATATCAGAATACGACAAATTGCTTTCCATTGAATTGGGTAAGGTGCTTAGTGGTGGAGAATTAAGCGAACCAACAAGAGTCTCAGAAAACTATCTGTTAAATTTAGAAAGGATGGCATTTGTAAAACTTTGCCAACAAAAGAAAACCTTGGAACGCATGCAAAGTTTACTACAAAAAGGTAAAATTCTTCGCAATTAAACTCTTTACTAACCTCAAAAAACAAGATTATGAACGCATATATAGTAGCTGCATACAGAACCGCCGTTGGTAAAGCAAAAAAAGGCAAACTTCGCCTCATCAGACCAGATGATATGGCTGCACGAGTGATTCAACATATCATGAAAAATACACCAAATTTAAGCCCTTTGATGATAGATGATGTAATTGTGGGAAATGCCACACCTGAGGCAGAGCAAGGCTTAAATATTGGAAGAATGATTGCCATAATGGGATTAGATAATATTCGTGTTCCTGGCATGACCGTGAATAGATATTGTTCCTCTGGACTAGAAACTATTGCTATTGCTGCCTCGAAAATTGAGGCTGGATTAGCAGATTGTATTTTGGCAGGTGGTGTGGAAATGATGTCGCTGATGCCAATGGGTGGTTGGCGATTGGTTCCAAATTTAGGAATTTCTAAATCGAATCCCGATTGGTATTGGAACATGGGAATCACAGCAGAAGCTCTTCAAAAAAAATTTAATATTTCTCGTACCGAACAAGATGAATTTGCATTTCACTCCCATCGTAAAGCACTGGAAGCACTTTCTCAAAACCGATTCGCCGACGAAATTGTTCCAATTACAGTTACCGAGACATTTGTAAATAGTAAAGATAAAGCTGAAAGCAAAGAGCATATTGTTGCAACTGATGAAGGACCAAGAGTTGGCACTAGCGTAGAAGGATTATCAAAACTACGACCTGTTTTTGCTCAGGGTGGTACTGTAACTGCCGGTAATTCATCACAAACCTCTGATGGTGCGGCATTTGTTTTGGTTGTATCTGAAAAGATGTTGAAACAGCTGAATGTTCAACCTATTGCTCGCTTTGTATCCTATTCTATTGCGGGTGTAGAGCCAAAACACATGGGAATTGGTCCTGTTGAAGCCATTCCAAAAGTGTTGAAACGAGCAGGAATGAAAATGAATCAGATGGAGCAAATTGAGCTAAATGAAGCATTTGCAGTTCAGGCTTTATCGGTAATGAAAGAATTGGATATGAATCCAGAAATCACCAACGTAAATGGTGGAGCCATTGCCTTAGGTCATCCCTTGGGATGCACAGGAACAAAACTTTCGGTTCAATTATTACATGAAATGAGAAAGAGAAAACAAAAGTATGGCATGGTTACCATGTGTGTTGGATCAGGACAAGGGGCTGCCGGAATTTTTGAACTTTTATAAACCGCATAAACACTTACCATATGGAAAAGATTAAAACTGTAAAAGGCGGACAATTCCTGGTAAAGGAAACAATGCCACAAGATATTTTTATTCCGGAAGAAATTTCGGAAGAGCAAAAGATGATCATGGATACCTGTAGGGATTTTCAGGAAAAAGAAATTTTCCCACTTCAGGATAGAATCGATAGCCAGGAAGAAGACTTAATGACTTCTCTAATGGATAAGGCTGGAGAACTGGGCTTACTAGGCATTTCGGTACCTGAAGAATATGGCGGGTTTGGTCAGGATATGAATACCTCAATGCTAAGCACTGAGATAATGGGAACTTACAGTTCATTTGCTGTGGCTTATGCTGCACATGTAGGTATTGGCACTTTACCAATCCTCTACTATGGCACACAGGGGCAAAAAGAAAAATACTTGCCAATGTTGGCAAGTGGCGAATATAAAGGAGCCTACTGTTTGACCGAACCAGGTTCAGGCTCTGATGCCAATTCAGGGAAAAGTAAGGTGAAACTTTCCAACGATGGATCGCATTACATTCTTAACGGACAAAAAATGTGGATTACCAACGGCGGTTTTGCAGATATTTATACCGTTTTTGCCAAAATTGATGATGACAAAAACCTGAGCGCATTTATTGTAGAGAAAAGCTTCCCGGGAATTAGTCTTGGACAAGAAGAAAAAAAAATGGGCATAAAGGGATCTTCGACCTGTATGATGTTTTTCGAAGATTGCAAGATACCATTGGGAAACCTTTTAGGAGAGCGTGGTGAAGGATTTAAAATTGCATTAAACATTCTGAATAATGGAAGGATTAAATTGGCAGCAGCTGTTTTAGGAGCTGCCAAAAAAGTAATTTCCAATTCGGTTACTTATTCCAATGAACGCATTCAATTTGGAACTGAGATTGCCAATTTTGGAGCTATTAAATACAAAATGGCAGAACAGTCTATTCGAACCTATGCAATTGAATCTGCTATTTATCGCTGCAGTAACGATGTGCAAAATACCATGCTTCATCTTATGGAAGAAGGCATGCCAAAGGAGAAAGCACTTATTCAAGCTCAAAAGGAATTTGCAGCCGAAGCTGCCATTTTGAAAGTTGCCAGTTCCGAAGCATTGGATTATGTAGTTGATGAAGGTGTTCAAATTTATGGTGGCATGGGATATTCTGCCGAAGCACCTATGGAACGTGCTTATCGCGATGCTCGTATCAACAGAATTTTTGAGGGAACCAACGAAATTAATCGTATGCTTACTGTCGACTTTCTATTAAGAAAAGCATTCAAAAATGAATTGCCATTACTAAGTGCTTCTCAAAATGTAGCTAAGGAACTGATGTCTATTCCTGATTTTGGTGAAGAGGATACCCGTTTATTAGCTCCTGAAACCAAACTTTCGTTAGGATTCAAAAAGTGTGCTTTGTTAATTTCTGGCGCTGCTGCTCAAAAGTTCATGCAGAAACTAAGCGAAGAACAGGAAATACTAATGAATATCTCTGATATCATTATAGATTGCTATCAGGCTGAATCGCTTCTGCTTCGTGTGAAAAAGTTAGTAGAAACCAAAGGTGAAGAAGCTTGCCAGGAACAAATTGCCATGTGTAAGGTTTTCTTTTACGATGCTGCCGACCGCATTCACAAAAATGCAAAAGATGCTGCCAACAGCATATCATCGGGTGATGAACTGCGCATGATGCTTTTGGGATTGAAACGCTTTACCAAACACAGCGGTTTAAACAGCAAAGAAGAACGCCGTTTGATTGCGAAGAAATTAGTTGAAGAGAATAAATATTGTTTTTAAGTTAGATTTAGGTTAGAATGTAAAGCGCCTTCTGATATAGGAGGCGTTTTTATTTTTACCAATTATCTTCTATGGCTAGTTTTTTCCTTATGCATGCGTTGATTCTAACCATAAGTGCACATCTTTTTGTCATATGTGCGCAAGTTTTAGTCATACGTGCACGAAATTGCGGTATGCGTGCACAAATTTTAGTTATCAGTGCGCACTATTACAGTACGCGTGCAAGGGTTTCAGGTATCAGTGTGTACTATTTTGCCATCAGTGCGGCGCACAAGCATTAAAAATGTTAGCAGGAATAATCAACATTTAATGGAAATAAGAGAAAATCTGGTCTGTTTACGCCAAAACTCACACCTGTTTGAGGAAATTGAACACTACGATTACAATATAGGGCGTCGTACAGCACTATTGTAAAAACAAAAACCCCACAAAGCAAAATGCCCTGTAAGGTTTTATATAGTGGGGTAAAGAATATTTACTGTTGTTCTTTGGTCTTTTTGCTCATGATTACATAGTACAGTAAAAAACCTATTGATGTGAATACAAAGAAGATTCCGTAAGGCATAGCACTATCATATTCTTTAAACATTGGATTGTACGATGACAAGACCTCCATTAGAATAAAACCCAGACCTCCGAAGAATGCTACCAATCCCCACTTTAATGCAGGATACTGATCGTATTGTACCTGCTTCTTTACTTCCACTTCCGTGTTTTGATCTAAGATTTCTGCACGTTCGAAATGACCCGTTTTAATAATTTTTCTCTTTAAAAAGTGTGAAGACAATATTTTCACAAATGTGATGATAGCGAAGAACACCACTGCAGCCATTAATAATTCACCAATATTCATATTATAATTTTTAAGTTTCTGAATGTATTTTGCTCATTAGACCAGAGTGGGTTTTAAAATGTTGCAGGTTCTTGTATTTTTTTTTTCGATCGCTTGATTTGGAATTCTGATTTAAAGTCGAATTCTCAATATAAAAACTCATACTCTAACTTCTTCTCTTTTTTATTACTTGTCAAGCATCCTTAAGGTGCTTGGCATGTTCACATTTTCGAAAGCTCATCCTTTTGCCTTAAGGAAAAAATACTTTAAGTCGGAAAGCGAAATCTCAAAAATACCTCATCCCCTAACCCCTTCTACTAAATTTTATATTACATGTCAAGCATCTTAAAGATGCTAGACATGTTGCGCTCTGTGCTTATTCAAATTTAAAAGTATAATTCGTACCCCGAACTTAAAGTCGGAGCACGAAAAACCATGTACCATTCAAAAAATACTATAACTTTAGAAATGCCTAGATAAAAGGAAATTGCATTAGGGATATCAACGGAAACCCCGCAGCTTTTTGCGAGGAGTTGAAGTGAATAGCCCGACCCGAAGGGGAATGCCCAAATAAAAATATTCAGAATTAATTGAATTTATTGCAACCTATTTAATCCAATGCTTGTCTACTCGAACAGAAGATGAAGGAAACTGAGCTGATACATCAAATTTGTAATGGCAATCCTCAAGCCTTTCGGTTTTTGGTGAAGCAGTACGAGCGCCTGGTATTTCACGTGGCTGCACGACTGTTGAACCAACAAGAAGATTTGGAGGATGTGTGTCAGGAGGTATTCGTAAAAGTACATCAGAAATTGCCTGAATTTCGAGGTGATTCGAAACTATCGACATGGATAGCAACTATTACCTACAGGGTTTCGGTAAATCATTTGAAGAAAAAAAAGTCAGGAATTGATATAGATGATAGTGAGCGTGAATTCTTGCACGAGGACATGATGACGGATGAGCATCCGCATAAAATTGCAGAGAAGCAGGAATTGAAAGTTTATGTGCGCAAAATGGTTGACAAATTGCCGGAGCAATACAAAACGGTTTTGAGTTTGTATCATTTGGAAGAGATGGGCTATAAAGAGATAGTTGAAATTACCAGATTACCTGAGGGAACGGTAAAAAACTATATTTTTAGAGCGCGTAAAATGTTGAAAGAATTAATTAGTAAAAGCGAATTGATTAAGCATTAAAAAAGACGAGTATGCATAGTAATCAAGGAGAATACAGAGAGGAAGAGTTCAATATAGAAGAATTGAACTTGATAGACAGCATGATTAAGGAAAGTCTGGAAGAGGATTTTGAAATCGATATTCCTATGGATTTTGCAGATAAGGTAACCGAGGTAGTAGAAAAACGCAAATCGATACGCGAAGCTTTGCTCAAACACTCGATGATGTGTCTTGGATTGTTTGTGATTTTTGCCTTTGTTGTTGCCTTTCTATTTTATTTTAGAACCAGCGAGGCGAATGTGCTACTCGATTTTGTGTTGAAATTTAAATACCCTATCGCTTTTGTATTGCTTATAATTACTGCAATTCAACTAGCAGACACTTTTTTACTAAGTAGAACGAAGGATCAACTGGGAGAATAATATTTATAATAGTTTGTAAAAGAAAAGAGTCTGCAAATTGATTTTGCAGACTCTTTTTGATTATTTATTTTCCTGTCCTTTCTCTTTTTTGTCATCCTGCATTGGAGGACTCACTTCCTTTTTAAAAGGAGCATCGGTTCCTTTAATTCTTTTTCCTTTGTAATCATTAGGATTAAGGAAAATTCCTGTACGTGTGATGTTGACCAAATCTGAATGGTTGTAAGTTAACACTACCATTTCATTGTTTTCCAAATCGATTAAAGTCTGACTAACATACGACTCGGTTCCCGATTGTGAAATAAAAAGCGCATGTTCAGGCACATTTACATTGGCCGGAGGCTTTACAACAGTTTGTGTCATGACACATCCGCTGAGTACTAATAATGTGACTATCCCAATTAATAATTTGTTCATAGCTATTTTGATTTTTATTCTACTTCATAAGTTGGAATTCTTCCAGGAGTCCATGGTGCTTCTTGTTTTTCCAATTCCGCTTCTACCCACTCCATATCATTTGCCAATTGATGCAATTTCTTTAAAGCTGCAGGGAATTCCTCTTTCAGAATTTCGAACTGCTCTTTTTGCGTTTGCGTCACTCCTGAAGTACTTGCCCAATGTGTTCCTACAATAGTATTAATTCGTTTAGAGATTGGAATTTGTGCAGGTGGTACCTCTTCCCAACTCGCTCTGGCTTCTACCCCATTAAACAAGAAATCAATTGCATTGATATCCTCAAACAACTGCTCCGCTTTTGCCGAAACACTTTTATCGATTCCAGGAGTATTTATTAATGCTGTTCTTATTGCTGCCAATTTAGCTTTGTACGATTCTGTTAACTGTCTGCTTCCCTGAATGGCTTTCGACATGCGAGCCACTTTTTGCTGGAAAGCCACCAATTCGCTTCTATCCTTAGCCGGAAGAGTCGTATTATTTAAGGTCACTGCGTTAAATTTAACAGGATCAGCCAATTTCTTGTATTCTCCTTTTGCTACAATACCCATTTCTACCTGGTATTCTCCTGGCATAACAAACATTCCCGAAGAAGCTTTACCAGTTGGCTTAAATTTAGTACTCTTTACCGGTCGAAGCGATGGAAATTTTAGATCCCAGTTTATTCGATTAATTCCCTTTTTAGCTTTCGTGTTAATTTTTCGAATCTCTTCCCCATCATTATCCAAAATTGTGAATACCAGATAAGGTGCCACCTCTCTTTTCTCAGCTTCCATTTCCTTCCAACTTGGTTGTGGAATGAATGCTCCATTTTTAATTAGCTCTTTTTCCTTCTTCTTTCGTTCTTGTTTCGCTGTCTTTGGCACTTCATTCAAATAATAAGTAAAAGTGGCTCCAAACTCAGGGTTTGGAGCTGTAAAATAAGTATGTCCCATACTTCCCTTTCCACCTTTTTGAATGTACATTAAGGCATCTTTTACAGGGAATAATTGAGCATCTTTTTTTATCAACTCCAAATTAACAGATCGTAACGTTGAATAATCATCTAGAATAAAGAATCCACGACCAAAACTTGCTGCTACTAAATCACCTTCACGCTCCTGAATGGTTAAATCGCGAACTGCAATGGTAGGAATACCAGCTTTTAACTGCACCCAATTTTTACCATTGTTCTTTGTGAAAAAGATACCAAATTCAGTACCTACAAATAATAAGGATGGATCGATATGATCCTGCTCAATGGTATGAACCGTTCCGTTTTCAGGTAAATTTCCTGCAATATTGGTCCAGGTATTTCCTTTATCGGTACTCTTTAAAATGTAAGGCTTAAAATCATCTCGTTTACGATTGTCGAAAGATGCAAATACAACATTCTCATTGTGCTTTGATGGCATTAAATCGCTCACGTAAGTGTATTGAGGAATGCCAGGGAAAATACCGAACTTCTTCCATGTTTTTCCAGCTTCTAAACTCACTTGAATCAATCCATCATCGGTTCCAACATACAGTAAATTCTCGTTTAATGGAGATTCTGCCATCGAAACAATTGTTCCAAATTGAGAAGTAGATACGTGCTTTTTCACTGCATCAGCACTCCAGTATTTTCCCATTACTTTAAATGAATCGCGATCTTTTCCGGTTGTTAAATCTTCACTAATCACTTCCCACGAATTTCCACGATCATCGCTACGGAATACCTTATTGGCTGCAACGTATAAACGGGTATTTTTATGAGCCGACAATATCATTGGAGCATTCCAGTTCCACTTGTAAGCTTCCTCTCCTTTTCTCTCTCTTGGCTTAATATTAATCTTCTCACCACTCTTTTTATCGTAACGGTACGAATTCCCATACTGATATTCACAATATACAATGTTCGGATTTTCAGGATCAATCTGTGCCCAAAATCCGTCACCACCTAGAATAGGGTCCCACTCTGCATTGGTTACCCCTTTTCTGCTACTATTTCTTGATGGTCCACCTAAAGTATTGTTATCCTGAGTACCACCATATACATTATAAAACGGCAATGCGTTGTCAACCTGAACACGGTAAAATTGAGTTACCGATAGGTTGGATTTGAACACATAGGTTTCGCCGGCATCAAAACTTTCGTAGATACCTCCATCGCCACCAATAATAAAGTGCATGGTATCGCTCGGGTCAATCCAAATGGCATGATCGTCAACATGACGATTTTTAAGTCCTAGACGTTTCCATGTTTTGCCACCATCTTCGGTTACATGCGAAAAGGTTTCTACAGAGTACACCTTGTCAACATCAATAGGATCACAATAAATCTCATTGTAATACTGTCCGCTACTTGCGTGATCACTCATTTTACTCCAAGACTCTCCACGGTCTGTTGATCTGAAAAAGCCACTTTTTCCTTCTGCTGCTTCTATAATTGCATAAACATAGTTGTGATTTACCGGAGAAACAGCGATTCCCATTCCCCCTTTATCAACAGAAGGCAATCCTGATTTCAATTTTCTCCAATTCTCTCCTCCATCTGTCGATTTATAGATTGCTGATTCCGGTCCACCATTAATTTTAGCATGAACATGGCGTCTTCTCTGTTCCGAGGTTGCGTACATGATATCCGGTTCTACAGGATCGATAATTACATTATTAACCCCTGTATTCTCACTAATATTCAATACTTTTTTCCAGTTCTCTCCTCCATCGGTAGTTTTATACAAACCACGCTCTCCTCCTGGTCCCCAAGCAGAACCTTCGGCTGCTACAAAAACAACATTCGAGTTTCTCGGATCAATTACAATTCCTCCAATATGACGAGATTCTTTCAAACCCATATTCTTCCAGCTTTTACCGCCATCCATAGTTTTATAAACTCCATCGCCATACCCCAAGGCACGTTGATGATTGTTTTCACCGGTTCCTGTCCAAACTACATTGCTATTATTCGGGTCCATAGTAACCACACCTATAGAGTACGATCCATACTTATCAAAAACCGGTTTCCAGGTTGTTCCATTGTTAGTCGTTTTAAAAATATTCCCACTTGAAACTGCCACATAGTATTCACTATGATTCTTTGGATTCACAGCAAAATCAGAAATTCGTCCTGAGGTTGTTGCGGGTCCAATTCCACGAAATTTTAAACCACTAACAAGACTAGAATTGATTAGGGAATCTTTTGTTATTTCTTTTGTTTTTTTCTTAGCTAAAACAGTTTGGGCAGGTAGCAATAATCCTACAAGTGTAAGAATAGCAAACCCCTGTTTCAGGCGGTTAGTAAAGGCATTCATAAGGTTGATTTTAAGATGAGTTAGCCGGACACGATAAGTGTTTCCGTATTTTATTTATGTGTATGTTCTTATACCTGATGAAATTACAAGATTCTTGTTTAATTTCCTAGCTAATAAGTATGTTATTGTTATCCATACATTAAGTCGACTTCCCTATTTCATAACGCAAAAAATCCGACTCATACTAAATCGGATTTTTGCGTATTCTCACTGGAATCACAACTTTGAATCGGCTTACCAAATGATTTTATCTTTTCTTACGACGAAGCCAAATTCTCTCTCCTACTTCTACTTCATAATTCTTTTTCACTCCATTGTACTTACACAATTTCTTCAATTTCACGCCATACTGCTGAGCAATATCATACAGGCATTCACCATCTTTTACTCTATGAAAATTGTATCCACGAGCTGCTTTTGATCGCTTATTGTGCAAGTATAATCTCTGATCAACTTGAAGAATATAATTTTTAGGAAGGTCATTGTAACGAAGCAATTTCTTTCTTTCTACACCCAAATTCTTCTCAATACTATAGAATGTATCTCCTTTTTTAGTCACAATATAATGAATTCCATTTGCCATTTCCAGGCGAGCTCCGAACGGATCGATACTCAAATCTCCATCGATATCTGCCAATTCGGTTGCATCTGGTAAATCAACAAAGAAATCTTTTCCAGCTCCTCTTTTGTCTAACTTATACAAATGCTCAGCCTCAATTATACTTATCAGTTTCTGTGGATATCTTGGATCCGTAGCATAACCAGCTTTTTTTAAGCCATGTGCCCAACGCTTGTAATCATCCGATCGATATTTAAACAGAAAAGCATAACGCGAACGAGTGGTTAAAAATTTAGAATGATCTTTATACGAATCGTAAGCTTTAGCGTACTTTCTAAAACACTCTCCTTTTTTATCATCATCAAACTTCATACTCGGACCAACCCAATCATGACACTTAATCCCAAAATGATTATTCGCCTTACGAGCCAAATCAGAATTACCATTTCGCGATTCTAGTATTCCCTGAGCCATTGTAATACTAGCAGGAATTCCCGTTCTATCCATTTCGAGAACTGCCAAATCCTTATACTTATGGATGTACTCTTTTCTGGTATAGTTTTTAGCAGACACAGCCGTTATAACTGATATCAATAGTATAGTGCTGAGAATTATCTTCTTCATAAGTTGGTAAAGTGAATCGTGTGTATAATGGGAAATCCGCAAATTTATGTATATATTAGCCGCGATTCCCTAAGCAACCATAAAAATATAACATTCCTGTTATTGATTGTTATTTCTTAACAATTTTTTATTCACAGAATATTCCGTTGATAAGCAAACGATGATATTTAAATAAATATTATCTAAACTATTGTATATTTATATAGAGTAATTAGCTCTTGGCTCGAGTTGTCTGAACTGTTAATTACCCTGCATTAAATACTTAAGCATGAAAAAAACTCAAATCATAACAACAGTATTTGAATACGATTCGATTGACGAACTTTCGAAAGAAGATCAAGTGTTGGTAAAAAATGCAAAAGAAGCAGCGCATCGTTCTTATGCACCTTACTCAAAATTTAATGTCGGTGCCGCTCTGCAATTGGCAAATGGTGAAATTGTACAAGGAAACAATCAGGAAAATTCAGCTTACCCTTCTGGTTTATGCGCCGAAAGAGTAGCCATTTTTTATGCCAATGCAAAATTTCCTGATGTTGCGGTTAAGGCAATTGCAATAACATCGAGAACCAATGGTAGTTTTCTGGATACTCCGGTCCCTCCTTGTGGATCGTGCCGACAGGTTTTACTTGAAACCGAGGATAGATACAATCAGCCAATAAAAGTGATTCTTTGCGGCGAAAAGAAAATTCGAATTGTAGAAAACATTAAAGAACTACTACCCTTATATTTTGAAAAGGGAATGTTAAACGAATAAAAAAAGGATGCCCATTGGCATCCTTTTTCAATATCTATGCAATAACCATAGTTTCCAATTCTCTCCACAAATTGTCTTTTTGTGGTACTGGAGCGGTTATTTTTATTGGCTCTTGCTTTACAGGGTGTATAAATGAAATTTCACGAGCGTGTAATCCAATTCCACCACCTGTTTTAGAACGTGGAGCTCCGTATTTTAAATCTCCACGAATAGGCATACCTACTCTTGAAAGCTGTGCTCTAATTTGGTGATGACGCCCCGTATGCAATTTAACCTCAAGCAAGAAATACTTCTGCGAGCGTGTTAATAACTTGTAGTCCAATGTCGCTTCTTTTGCACCTTTCTTCTGCTTATCGAAAACATTGGTGCGATTTTTCTCCTGATTCTTTAACAGGTAATGAGTTAAAGTTTCCTCTTCAATCCTAGGACAAGTTTGAACAATCGCCCAATAGATTTTATTCATAGCCTCGCCCTTCTGCTGAAACATATCGTTAAGACGAGTTAATGCCTTACTTGTTTTTGCAAACAGAACCACACCACTAACTGGTCTGTCAATTCTATGAGGAACACCTAAATAAACATCACCTGGTTTATTGTACTTTTTCTTGATATAGGCTTTCACCCTTTCGCTTAAAGGTTCATCTCCCGATTTATCTCCCTGTACAATATCACCACATCGCTTGTTTATTGCAATCAAATGATTGTCTTCGTATAATATTTCTAATTTTTCTCTTGCCATCTTCTATTTTGTCATTAGTAACCAGTCAATGGTTGACTTATCAACTTTACACTTATTACTTTGAACTTTAATATTGTTCTCTTTCGTTAGGGAAATCCTTCGATTTCACATCTCCTATATAGGTTTCTACAGCTCCCTTAATCTCTGCAAATAAATTGTGATATCTTCTTAAGAATCGTGGTGAAAACTCTTGTGTAATTCCCAACATATCATGAATTACCAACACTTGTCCATCAACACCATTTCCAGCACCAATACCAATAATAGGAATAGAAACACTTTCAGCAACCTTCTTCGCTAAACCTGCAGGAATCTTTTCCAAAACAATTGCAAAACAACCTGCTTCTTCTAGCAATTTAGCATCTTCCAATAATTTCTGAGCTTCCTCTTCTTCTTTTGCACGAACGGCATAAGTTCCAAATTTATGGATAGACTGAGGAGTTAAGCCTAAATGTCCCATTACAGGAATTCCTGCTGACAGAATACGAGAAACCGATTCTAAAACTTCACTACCACCTTCCAATTTCACAGCATCGGCACTTGTTTCCTTCATTATTCGAATAGAAGAATACAAGGCTTCTTTCGAATTTCCCTGATATGTTCCGAAAGGAAGATCAACCACAACCAAAGCTCTTTGCACTGCTCTTACAACAGATGCTCCATGATAAATCATGTGATCCAAAGTAATTGGCAAAGTTGTTTCGTGTCCTGCCATTACGTTTGAAGCCGAATCTCCAACAAGAATAACATCTATTCCTGCTTTATCAACAATACTTGCCATTGAAAAATCATAGGAAGTAAGCATGGAGATTTTTTCTCCTTTCAATTTCATTTCTGAGAGCACATGTGTGGTTACTCTCTTGACCGATTCTTTGTGAATTGACATTTCTATAAAATTTTGGACAATAGTAAAGTAAGGATCAAATTGTCCCAACTACTTTAAATTAATATGCAAAGGTATAAAATAAGGTAAAAGCAACAAGACAAAAGAATAAAGGAAACAAGGAGTAAATGAATGAGGAATTAATAATTCGTCATTTATAATTAACAATTAAACTTTCTGTCTTTTTGTCAGCAATTCTGTCAGGTTTTAGGATGATCTTTCAGCAATCAGTGTCAGATTTGCACACCAAACAGCAATTTTTCGAATGGCACAGGCTTTGATTACTACCTGTCGGATTTGAAAATGATCCATCAATTAACTGAATAAAATAAGAACATTAAATAAATACTGAAATGGGTAAAATTATTGGAATCGACTTAGGAACTACCAACTCTTGTGTATCTGTAATGGAAGGTAACGAGCCTGTAGTAATTCCTAACAGTGAAGGAAAAAGAACAACTCCATCAATTGTTGGTTTTGTTGAAGGTGGTGAAAGAAAAGTTGGAGATCCTGCAAAACGTCAGGCAATTACAAATCCAACTAAAACCATCTACTCTATTAAGAGATTTATGGGTGAAAGCCACGACAAAGTAGCAAAAGAAATTGGACGTGTTCCTTACAAAGTAATCAAAGGCGATAACAACACACCACGTGTTGAGATCGACGATCGTAAATATTCTCCACAAGAAATTTCAGCAATGACACTTCAGAAAATGAAGAAAACAGCTGAAGATTATCTTGGACAAGAAGTAACTGAAGCTGTTATTACTGTTCCTGCTTACTTTAACGATGCACAGCGTCAAGCAACTAAAGAAGCTGGTGAAATTGCTGGTTTAGATGTGAAACGTATTATCAACGAGCCTACTGCTGCTTCTTTGGCTTATGGTCTTGATAAAAAAGATCAAGACATGCAAATTGCAGTATTCGATCTTGGTGGTGGTACTTTCGATATCTCAGTTCTTGAATTGGGTGACGGTGTATTCGAAGTAAAATCAACCAATGGTGATACTCACCTTGGTGGTGATGATTTCGACCAGGTAA